>Ga0134128_10000442_pt1 | contig 57947 bp, 47 predicted proteins | sample KB31754_FD_96462 | JGI IMG/M metagenome (GOLD analysis project Ga0134128, IMG submission 96462) | Terrestrial soil microbial communities with excess Nitrogen fertilizer from Kellogg Biological Station, Michigan, USA - KB3-175-4 | ecosystem: Environmental > Terrestrial > Soil > Unclassified ... | reverse complement strand
TAATAGGAGATTATGTGAGGAAACAAGGTAGTAATGAATACAGTAGAGAATATATATCAGAACAATTGAAACTCTTCAAAGAATAAAAATGCCCCGTCGGCTTGCCGCGGGGCTTTTTTACTTAAAGCAATTTCTAAAAACGGGATTTCTGTGATAGAATATTGTATTAGAGGGTATTATGTCACACAAAAAGCTTTGACCCTTATGCAATAATTTGAACAGTATATCCACAGGAGATACATTTCATTCTATACCAATGGCATAGTTTTTTGAACCTTTTCTAAAAACACTAACTATGAAAAACATTTTCTTCTCGATAGCATGTCTTTTAATGACAGCTATGCTTATTACCTCGTGTGTAGGTAAACGAAAATATCTGGAAGCGCGTCATAAGGCCAATGAATTGCAATCTGAAAACGTTGCTATGCAGCAACGCATACAAACACAACAGGATTCAATGAATAAGTTGAAGGGAAATGTTTCTGCCCTGGGCGATGTTTACCAGGCTACAAGCAGTGAACTTAGTATGAGCAAGGAACAGATCGCGGCACAACGCCAGCGCGTACAGCAGTTGGAACAATTAATAGATCAGCAACAAAGGAGTACAGAAGCATTACGTAAAAAGATTGCAGATGCACTCGTTTCATTTAGTAGCAATGAGCTGACAGTAACTATGAAAAATGGTAAAGTATACGTTAGTATGCAGGAAAGCTTGCTATTCCCTTCTGGTAGTGCTGTTGTAAATCCAAAAGGGAAAGAAGCATTAGCTAAAGTAGCTGGAGTCCTTAATACTAATCCCGGCATTAATGTAGATGTAGAGGGTCACACAGATAGCATTCCTATCCACAACAAGATGTACCAGGATAACTGGTCATTAAGTGTTGCTCGTGCAACTTCTATTGCCCACGTATTGATTGATAACTATAATGTAAATCCTTCCACAATTATTGCAAGTGGTAGAAGTTACTATGATAATGTTGCCACTAATGGTACCCCTGAGGGTCGACAATTGAATCGTCGTACGGAAATTATTCTTGAACCAAAGCTGGATGAATTAATGCAGATGATGAATGGTATAGAAAGTCCTACTGCAAATAAATAAGTAACATATAAGATTTAAAAAGAGCACAGTATTTACTGTGCTCTTTTAATTTTCCTGATTTTTTATTTGAAAGCAGAATAAGGTTTATATTTATTGTACAGATACTTTTTCTATGAAAAGGGGAACAATTAAACCGATTATTTATTTTTTGGCAGGGGTGTTAGGGACGATAACAGTAATATTCTTTTACTCATTTAAAAAAATAAACAATGCCGAGGCTACTGTTGATGTGCAGCAGGATGGCCGTTTGCAATACAAATGGTATCCTCCCGAACTGCCTAAGACAATATATTTTGCTAATGAAAAAGTACCTCTGGACAGACAGGAGATCAGAGAGCAACTGGATAGAGAGTTAATGTATAATTATTACAATATTTATAGCACTTTATATATTTTAAAACAGACAACAAGGTATTTTCCACTTATTGAAGAACGCTTAAAAGAAAATGGCGTGCCCGATGATTTTAAATACTTGTGTGTTGCAGAGAGTGCTTTGCAAAACCAGACATCAAGAGCTGGAGCTGTGGGATTCTGGCAGTTTATGAAAGATACAGCTCCAAGATATGGTCTTGAAGTAGATGATGACGTAGATGAACGCTATAATGTTTTGAAGTCAACAGATGCTGCCTGCCGTTATTTTAAGGATGCCTATGCGAGATTTGGCAACTGGACGGCCGCAGCCGCTTCGTATAATTGTGGCATTGCCGGTTTCGACAATTACTCTACCTATCAAGAGTCGAAGGATTACTACAGTTTAATGCTGCCAGATGAAACAATGCGGTATATATTCAGGATAATAGCTTTGAAGTACCTAATAACGAATGCCACAAAAATGGGATTTATTATCCAGCCTTCAGATGCGTACAAGCCTTACCAAACTTATGAAGAAGTAGTCACTCAAACCATTCCTGATATAGAAGCATACGCAGTGAGCAAAGGGATAACTTATAGAACTTTAAAAACACTGAACCCATGGCTAAGATCGCATTCGCTAACAGTGATGCAAGGCAAATCTTACAGCATATTACTTCCTGTTCAACCCGGTAAGCAATAATTGTAGGAAATAATTATAAAAATTTAGGCTCTTTAATTAGCTTTAATAAAATATTTTGCATGCGCTTATTGCGTATCGTTCCATTGCTTATAACGATTGTATTGGTTTATGTATTGAATAAGCCGATACTTGGTTTGCCTGCCTTTGGAAAATTACTGGATCCTATTAACGGATGTTGGGCAAATGCCGAAGACGTTAATAATAATTATACGCAGAAGTTTTCATTACAGCAATTACAGCATCCTGTAACAATATGGTTTGATGATAGATTAGTGCCTCACATACATGCAGAGAATGACCATGATCTATACTTCGCCGAAGGATATATACATGCTTATTTCAGATTGTGGCAAATGGATATGGAAACCCGCGCTGCCGCAGGCCGTGTAAGCGAAGTGGTAGGCAAGAAAACACTTAAATTCGACAGGACGCAAAGACGTAAAGGAATGGTATTTGGTGCTGAAAACTCACTTCGTGTAATGGAAGCAGATCCTCGTACCAAAACAATGCTTGATGCATATACTGCCGGTATCAATACTTACATCCATTCACTGAAATACAGAAATTATCCCCTTGAATATAAGCTGTTAGGTTTTGCTCCTGAGCAATGGACCAATCTAAAGTGTGCATTGCTGCTAAAATACATGGCAGACGACCTTACAGGATATACTGAAGATATACCACTTACTTTTCTTAGGGATATGCTACCCAAAGAGGATTTTGATTTGCTATACCCTGAAAAAATAAGTGGTAGTACGCCTGTAATTCCAACAGGAACACATTTCGAACCTGCTTCTTTACCAACTATTCCGGTACCTGATGATAGCGTTTGGACACATTTGCAACCTGGAGATTTTACAGACACAAGGAAAGAGCATGATGGCAAAGGCAGTAATAACTGGGTACTTAGCGGTATGCGTACACAGAGCGGAGTTCCTATTTTATGTAATGACCCGCATTTAGGGCTGAACCTTCCATCGCTATGGTATGAAGCTCAGTTACAAACTCCCGATATGAATGTGTATGGCGTTTCATTGCCTGGTGCTCCTGGTATAGTTATTGGATTTAATGATAGCATTTCGTGGGGATTTACCAATAATTATCGTGATGTAAAAGATTTTTACGCTGTTGAGCAAGTAAAGAACGACAGTAATTCATATTGGTTTGATGGTAAACAAGTGCCATTTGTAAAAAGAATGGAGCACATTGCAATAAAAGGTGAGCCTGATTTTATAGACACAATAAACTATACCATACAGGGGCCTGTTATTTATGATGAGCATTTTCATGGTCCCGGAGGCTTGAAAAGGCCATTAGCTTTATGCTGGATGGCACATAAATCCACAAATGAATTACTCGCTTTGTATTTGCTTGATCGTGCAAAAGGTTATACAGAATATGTAGATGCCATATTTAATTTTCAGTGCCCTGCTCAGAATATGGTTTATGCAGATAAGGATGGCAATATAGCTATCTGGGGACAAGGGCAGTTTGTAAATAAATGGAAAGAGCAAGGACGTTTTATAATGAATGGCGCGGACAAGGATGCTTTATGGAAAGAAATGATACCAATGAAGGAGAACCCTCATGTATTAAATCCTCCACAAGGTTATGTATCCTCGGCTAACCAATCAGTAACTGATAGCACATATCCTTATTGGTATAATGGTTATTTTCTTGAGTTTCGGGCATGGCGTATTAACCAGGTGCTAGGTGAAACGAAAAAAGCCACAGTACAAGATATGTTTAATTTGCAGAACGATACCTATTCAGTTCTTGCTGCGAATACATTACCTATAATGCTGCGCTATGTGCGTAATACGTCATTAACTCCTGACGAGAAAAAATATCTTAATAAGCTCATAAATTGGAGATATTTCCTTTCCGCAGACGATGTTGCCGCTTCCCTCTATCAGATATGGTGGGATAAATTGTACAGAGATATATGGAGTGATGATTTTGAAAAAGTACCTGATAATCTTTGGCCACTGCCTGAAAGAACAATGCAGCTGTTACAAACGGATTCTACACTCAAGTATTACGATGATAAGAATACTCCTGCAGTAGAAGGACTGAAGGATATGATGGTAAGGAGCTATAAAGAAACAATTGATACTATCGGTAAGCTGGAAAAAACTACCGGTGTCGAATGGTATAAAGTGAAAAATACTACTGTAGAACATCTGGCTAAATTACCTGCCTTCAGCTTTGCTAATTTAAAAATCGGTGGTTGGGGAAACACAATCAATGCAGCAAAACATGATCATGGGCCTTCATGGCGAATGGTAGTGCAAATGAGCAAAGACATAGAAGCTTATGGTGTTTATCCCGGCGGGCAATCAGGTAACCCCGGCAGTAAGTATTATGCTTCTTTCCTGCAAAATTGGGTAGATGGAAAGTATTACCGTTTATTGTTCCTGCCCAACCAAAAGCAACAGAATATTACTGATATAAAATATACTTTGACTTTACAGCCAAAATTATGAGGATCATTATAGCTACTTTTTTTATCGCCATACTTGCTTTTGTTGTCGAGTATTACTGGCCCTGGTGGATAATTGCCGTTGTAGCATTTGTAATTATATTTTTATTTAATCTGAATCCCGGTAGAGGCTTTATTGCTGGTTTTCTTGGGATAGCAATATGCTGGTTGGCAGTTGCTTTATGGAGAGATACGTTAAATGAGCATATTCTTTCCCAGCGGATGGCAACGTTGTTCGGTTTACCACATTATACTTTATTTATTGTTTTAACAGTTTTTCTTGGAGGCTTAACAGGTGGTCTTGCAGGGTGGAGTGGGAGTCAGACAAGAAGGATATTTAATTAACGCAATAATTGTTTTGGCATCAAAAATGAAGCGTTAATTTAGCGCTTCATATAGCCTCAATATTAGCAGCATAGCATGCCCATCCGTACACAGCGTTATATTGCCATACTTTCTGTTATATTATTTGCAGGCAAGTTATGGGCATGGTATCTCACCCATTCTGTAACAATACTTACAGACGCATTAGAAAGCATAGTCAATGTTATCACCGGGTTTATTGGTTTATATAGCGTTATTATTTCTGCAAAACCCAGGGATAGAAACCATCCGTACGGGCATGGCAAAGCAGAGTTTGTTTCATCTGCTTTAGAAGGGTCACTAATTTCAATAGCGGGTGTCTTCATCATTTATGAAGCAGTTGCACAGTTAATACATCCCAAACTATTACACAAGCTGGATATTGGTGTGGTTATAATTGCTGCCACAGGAGTATTAAATTTTCTGTTCGGGCAATACGCTGTCAAAAACGGTAAAAAACATAGATCCATGGTAGTAGAAGCAGCTGGCAGACATCTGCTTTCTGATTCATATTCTACTGCTGCGATAATTATAGGATTAGTATTGGTCATCGTTACTAAATGGGTATGGCTCGATAGTGTGGTGGCCCTATGCTTTGCTATTATCATTATTGTTACGGGGTATAGGGTGCTGAGACGCTCATTGGCAGGTATCATGGACGAAGCAGATGAAAAGATACTGAATGAAGTGATTGAATTTCTGCAAAATAACCGAAAGCCACAATGGATTGACTTACATAATCTGCGGGTAATACAATATGGAGATGTATTGCATATTGATACCCATATGACACTGCCCTGGTATTACAAAGTAGTAGAAGCAGAAAAAGAATTGCATGGTCTTGAAGACATCATTAAGCCTCATTTTGGGAATAAGGTGGAGTTGTTTGTACATATAGATGGTTGTATGCCCTATCAATGTAAATTATGTGCATTGGCAGATTGCCCGGTAAGGCAGGAAGAATTTAAGCATCAGGTGTTATGGACACTAACCAATGTGTCTGTAGATGAAAAACATGGGAAGCATGGTATGCCTGAAGAATAGGATCAGATTACTTCTTTTCAAGTCGTTGAGTTAGTACCATTACCCGCTCTCTTACAAAAGCTGCTTTTTTATCTGTAGCAATCATTTCCGCGTCACTGCCCCCAATATCTCCCTTGGCAATATCCTTATCTATTTCTTTAAACTTTTTATCTCTTTGCGATAACCAATTGCGCTGTTCTTTTCTTAAAATGCCCCTTGAATTATTATCAACTTTCACTTTCAGCGATTTGTAAGTGACATTTAGCATACTATCCATTTGATGATAATAAGTGAGCGTACAGCCTAACATATTATCTCCCCTATCAAGGCATGTTTGCTCTATGCTATCAATGTGTTTTATATATTGGGTTTGTGCACTTACAACCTGCGCATATATTTGTGTCAGTGAGATAATAATAACTATAATAAGTCCGTTTTGTTTTTTCATTGCTTTTTCACATTTATACTCCCTCAGCCATACCGTTTTCGTATCCTTCATCTATCAGCCAGTTACCACTATCTGCGGCCATTGTGGCAAGAACGTCACACCTGTTATTGTATGGATTATCGGCATGGCCCTTTACCCATACAAATTTTATACGATGCCTTTTGTAGTGGGTTAAAAATATAGCCCATAGATCTTTATTTTTTTTCCCTGCAAAGCCTTTCTTTGCCCATCCAAACAGCCATCCCTTCTCAACAGCATTTACCACATAAGCTGAATCGCTATATATTGCTATCTCTATATTATCCCGATTCAGATTATGTAAGGCTGCAATAACAGCCATTAACTCCATTCTATTATTGGTTGTGTGTCTGTATCCTTGCGATAGTTCCTTGGTTGTTGTTCCCCATTGTAATATGGCTCCATAGCCACCCGGCCCGGGATTGCCCCTGGCCGCTCCATCCGTATAAATAATAAGCTGTTGCGACATTAGTGAATTTTTTGCGACGTATCTTCGCCGCCAAAAATAGACACTTGAGTCCCAAAATAAAAGTTGCAGCTGTAAGTTATTTAAATACAAAGCCCCTGTTATACGGTATAGAGCATAGTGAAGTGTTGAACGACATAGAGTTATTGATGGATTATCCTTCCAATCTTGCAAAAAGCCTCCTGGAAGATAGCATTGATATGGCGCTTCTGCCTGTTGCAGCAATACCCGGTATCCCTGGCGCACGAATTGTTAGTGATTATGGCATAGCTTCTGATGGGAATGTAGCCTCTGTGGCCATTTTTAGCCAGGTACCTATGGAGGAGATAACAGCCGTGTATCTGGATTATCAATCCCGCTCTTCTGTAAGGCTGGCCCAATTACTCCTTGAAAAACACTGGAAGAAAGACGTTGAATATAAGGCAGCCAACGAAAATTATATTGATTATATAAATGGTACAAATGCGGGTGTAATAATTGGAGACAGGGCACTGAAGCAACTACATAACTTTGAACATATATATGATCTTGCTACTGGATGGAAAGAATATACCGGACTTGATTTTGTATTTGCTGCATGGGTAGCTAATAAAGAACTTCCCGATGATTTTATAAAGGCATTCAATTATGCAAATTCTGAAGGCTTAAATCATATAGATGAAGTAGTGGCGCAAAATTCCTTCCCTTATTACGACTTAAAAAAATATTTCACTGAAAACATTAAATACTATTTGGATGATGAAAAGCAAAAGGGGTTAAGTAAATTTTTGGAAATGATCACAGAATAATCGTAGGTAAATAATAATAGCTTATTACATCATAAGTTTATTAAAATATTCATTCAATACCTTTATCTTTTAATAATTCTTTATGGCAATTACACTTGTTGAATGTCCAAGGGATGCAATGCAGGGATGGGCACACATGATAGCTACTGATGATAAGGTAAGGTATATTAATGCGCTGCTAAAGGTTGGGTTTGATGTTCTTGATTTTGGCTCTTTTGTTTCGGCAAAAGCTATCCCGCAAATGGCAGATACAAAAGATGTAATTCCCCGTCTTGAATTAAACGATACAAAAACAAAACTGCTTGCCATCATAGCAAATACTCGTGGCGCCCAGGATGCAGTGCAGTTCGATGAGGTCACTTATCTTGGTTTCCCTTTTTCAATTTCAGAGACTTTCCAGCTTCGTAATACGAATAAAACAATTGCCGAGTCATTGCAACAGGCAGAGGAGATACAAAATTTATGTACTCAAAAAGGAAAGGGACTTGTCATATATATATCTATGGGCTTTGGTAATCCTTATGGCGATCCATACACAGCAGAAGTGGCGATAGATTGGGTAGGAAAACTGGCAAATCTGGGCATTAAGACAATAGCAATGGCTGATACAGTAGGGGTTGCCAAACCTGCTACCATCGAGTACATTTATAAAAAGCTCATTCCTGAATTTAAAAATATCAGTATAGGTGCACATTTTCATTCTACGGCTGATAAGTGGGAAGAAAAAATACAGGCAGCTTATGATAATGGCTGTACCCGCTTTGATAGTGCTATAAAAGGTATTGGTGGCTGCCCGATGGCTGAAGATGAATTGGTGGGAAACATTGCTACCGAAAATATTATCAACTGGTGTGACCGAAATAATATTCCATTGACTCTGAATAGAGAAGCATTTGCTACTGCATGGCAGATCGCAAATGAAATATTTATTTAAAGAAGTGTATCAATGTCATAATATTTTTATTCTCTACTTTTACATTCATTTTTAGCTATATGTCTACTCACGGAGAAATAAAACGAGTTACCAGCCATACTCTGCAATGGATGAAGCAACATGGCGAAAAGATAGCCATGCTTACAGCCTACGACTTTTCGATGGCCAGGATCTTTGATGATGCGGGTATCGATGTATTGCTGGTAGGTGATTCTGCATCTAATGTAATGGCGGGGCATGAAACTACTTTGCCTATTACTTTAGACCAGATGATCTACCATGCTCAAAGTGTAGTCCGCGCTATTGACCGTTGTATGGTGCTTGTTGATCTGCCATTTGGCAGCTACCAGGGTAATAGTAAAGAAGCCCTTAATTCAACTATCCGTATCATGAAGGAAACCGGTGCTCATGGTATAAAATTAGAAGGAGGAGCTGAAGTTGTAGAGTCAATAAAACGTATAGTGAGCGCCGGTGTTCCTGTAATGGGACATCTGGGCTTAACCCCACAATCTATTTATAAATTTGGCACCTACGCAGTACGTGCAAAAGAAGAGGAAGAAGCTGAAACATTGATACAGAATGCTCATATCCTGGAGGAAGCTGGATGTTTTGCATTAGTGCTTGAAAAAATTCCGGCAACATTAGGTAAGCGCGTTGCTGAAGAATTAAAGATACCTATCATTGGTATCGGAGCAGGTATGCACGTGGATGGCCAGGTATTGGTAATGCACGATATGCTCGGCATTACAAAGGATTTTTCACCTCGTTTTTTAAGAAGATATTTAAATCTCTATACCAGCATAAAAGAAGCCACAGGCAATTACATTAAGGATGTAAAGAGCAAAGATTTTCCAAACGAGCAGGAGCAATATTAATGTAATGGCAAATAAAGAAGTCTGGAAAGAATTAAAAGACGATTTTACTCTGAAAGGTGTCACATTAGTTGCTGTTTCAAAAACCAAACCTATAAATGAGATACAGGAATTGTATGACCTGGGACAGAGAGACTTTGGAGAAAATTATGTGCAGGAGCTTGTAGAGAAAGAAGCTCAGTTACCTAAAGATATACGCTGGCATTATATCGGGCATTTGCAAAGCAATAAGATAAAATATATTGCCTCTTTTGTACACGTTATTCAGGCGGTGGATAGCTTTAAACTATTGCAGGAAATAAATAGACAAGCAGTCAGGCATAATCGTACCATAGACGTGCTTTTACAAATGCACATTGCTGATGAAGAAACTAAGTTCGGACTGGATGAAAAGGAAATAATTGAATTTCTGGATTACTATGAAGCACAAAAGGATCAACTAAATAATATACGCATTTGTGGCATAATGGGTATGGCTACAAATACGGAAGATGAACAGAAAGTGCGTTCAGAATTTGCCCGATTGCATGCTGCATTCAGAAATTTGCAGCAATCTTATTTTCTCGGTAAAAAATATTTTTCCACTTGCTCAATGGGTATGAGCAGCGATTACAAAATAGCAATAGAAGAGGGTAGCAATATGGTTCGTATTGGCAGTATGCTGTTTGGTGCCCGCATGTATAATAATTAAGTGGTGTATTGCTGCAGTATTTTATAACCGATAGATGCTGCAACGCATATTCCTCCGATCATCCACCATAGTGATGTGAATCCATAATATTGTGCAATTTCTGCACCCGTTCCGGGCCCTAATACCTGTGCTACTGACCATGAAATGGAATAAAGCCCAGCATATTGTCCACGATTGTTTTGTGTAGTTCTACTTATCCAGAATGAATTCATAAAGGGCATCGAAAGTATTTCGCCTAAGGTGACAGTAAGCATTGCTATAATTGCAAGGGCTCCAGCTCCCGGCAATATATTAAAAATGATAAATGAGATCCCCGTCAGTAAAACGCCTACTGTAATGTATTGCAGGTTTTTTCTTTTTCCTTCCAGATTATAAATGATGATCATTTCAAAAAAGGCAATTATCAATCCATTTAGCGCCATTACTACTCCTACGTATGAGGGGCTAAGATGTAATCTTCTTACATAATATACCGGAAGGGTCGTAAATAATTGGAAGAATGAATAAGAAAATAAAATAGTCAGAAAGATAAATACCAGGTAAGGTTTGTCTCTGTATGCAGACTCCTTATTGTCAATAACATTTTTCTCGTGTATTCGCTGGGTAGCTTTGTTTCTTGATGGCGCCAATACTCCGATCAATACAAATGCTGCACCTATGTTGGTTATTCCATCTATCCAAAATAGAAAATGGTAATTCCATGAAGCAACGATACCTCCGAAAGCACCGCCAATAGCCCATCCCAGGTTAATAGCCAATCTGTTTAAAGAGTAGGAGCGTGTCCTGTTTTCTTCCTTGCTATAATGTGCAATGGCAGTAGAATTAGCAGGCCGAAAAGACTCATTAACTAAGCTTAATAGGAAAGTAAAAATGCAAATAGTTAAGTAACTCTTCATCTGGCCAAGTATGAGGAAAAGAATACCACCTCCGATAAGTGCGAAAACCTGGATGAAATAAAAATTGAACTTATCCGTAAGCCTGCCACCAATCAACGAGCCGCATATTGCCCCAGCACCAAATAAAGACATTACAATACCTGCTTTGCCAATGCTTACGTGCATGCTTTGTGTGAGATATAGAGTCATGAATGGCACTACCATAGTACCACTACGGTTTACCAGCATCACAAAGGAGAGCCACCACGTTGATGATGATAATCCACTAAATGCATTTTTGTAAGCTGTTGCAATTTTGTTCATTGATACCTTACAAAAATATCTTAATTGATTGATTTTTATTTTTGAATTACGGAATTTCGAGAAATAAACGTAAAGCTATGGCGATATCAATTCTGAGAAATACTATTTGTAATCTTCCAGGATTATCTGCTCTTTACAGAAATAATACTCTCTTACATCGTTTGATGCAATAATTACAAGCCTGTTTTGGTTGTACTTCTCCATCCATTCTCTATATTGTTCGACACCCTGCTGGTCAAGATTAGTGCAAGGCTCATCTAACAGTAAGGCTTGCGAATCAGAAAAAATAGCCTGTGCTAATTTTACCCGTTGTTTCATCCCTGATGAATAATCAGATAATGGCTTATCGGCTGCAGATTGTAGCCCGGTTATTTCTATTATATCGGTAATGCTTAAGCCTGGAAGTGGTGATTTAAAGCTAAAATGAAAATCCAGGAACTCTTTGAGTGTTAGTTCCTCTACTATTTCTTGTCCCGGCGCACAAAAGCTGGTGTGATGAAAAACCTCATTGGTTGCAATGCTGTTATCCTCAACAGTAAAAAGAACCTTGCCAGCTGACGGAGCCTGCATACCTGAGATAATACGTAGCAATGTAGATTTGCCACTGCCATTTGGCCCTAACAGGGCATAGTTTCCTGGCGTATTAAAAGTATAATTGATATCCTTAAATATCCAATGCCGCTGAAAGCGTTTGCCGGTGTGTTCAAGGCATATCTTCATTGTGGCGGCGAATATAACCCTTCATAATACCACGGCCTGTTTCACGAACGAATGAGATGATCTCATCACGCTCATCAGATACAGGTATTTCGGTTTCTATAATGCTTAATGCTTTTGAAACATTATAGCCACGTACAAACAGAATTCGGTATATGTCAAGTATATGATTGATCTTGTCGATAGAGTAGCCTCTGCGCTTCAAGCCTACAGAATTTACTCCCACATAAGAAAGCGGCTCACGGGCAGCTTTCACATATGGGGGGACATCTTTACGTACCAGCGAACCACCGGTTACAAAAGCATGAGACCCGATACGTACAAATTGCTGTACAGCGGTAAGGCCAGCTAATACCACATTGTCACCTACTGTTATGTGGCCGGCGAGTGTAGTATTATTGGAAAAGATGCAGTAGTTACCTATCTCGCAATCGTGAGCTATATGCGTATAAGCCATGATAAGGCAGTTGCTCCCGATCTTTGTCTTATTGCGATCCACAGTTCCGCGGTTAATAGTTACACATTCGCGGATGGTAGTATTATCTCCTATTATGGTAAGTGTATCTTCTCCTTTAAATTTCAAGTCCTGCGGAATAGCAGAAATTACAGAGCTTGGAAAAATGCGGCAGTTTTTACCAATTCTTGCTCCTTCCATTATGGTAACATTCGATGCTATCCATGTACCTTCCCCTATTTCTACATTTTTATGAATAGTGGTAAAGGGGTCGATTTTTACATTTGGCGCAATTTTGGCGTCCGGATGTATGTACGTAAGGGGGTGAATCATTTCTTATCTTTTCGAACGATTTGTGCTACTAATTCGGCTTCTGTAGCCAGTTTGTTACCGACATATGCGGTACCTCTCATTTCGCATATACCACGGCGGATAGGATTTAATAATTCAAGTTTCAGAATTAATGTATCCCCCGGCACCACTTTGTGTTTGAAACGTGCCTTATCTATTCTTATGAAATAGGTGTCGTAATTCTCAGGATCGCTGTAATTGTTAAGAGCCAATATACCGCCGGCTTGCGCCAATGCTTCAATTTGCAACACTCCCGGCATTACAGGATTTCCAGGGAAGTGTCCCTGAAAAAAATGCTCATTGAATGTTACATTTTTAATGCCCACTACATGGTTGTCACTAAGCTCTATGATCTTATCAACCAGCAGAAACGGATATTTATGCGGAAGTGCGCGTTCTATTTGTGTAATATCATAAATGGCTTGCTGATTGGGATTATAGCTTGGCACGTCTGATAAATGCTTATTGCGTTTGATAAACTGTTTTATTCTTCTTGCAAATTCTACATTCGATGCGTGTCCGGGACGGCTTGCAATGATATGGGCCTTTATAGGATTACCAACCAGCGCAAGATCTCCAACAACATCTAATAACTTATGGCGCGCAGGTTCATTGGGGAAGTGCAATTGCACATTGTTCAATATCCCTTCCTGCTTTACTTCGATTTTTTGTTTGTTGAATACTTTGGCCAACCTGTTCAACTCATCCTGTTCCACTATTTTATCCACTACTACTATAGCGTTATTAAGATCACCGCCTTTTATCAGGTTATTATTGAGCAGGTATTCTATTTCATGCAGAAAAGAAAAGGTTCTGCATGGAGCTATTTCGTTTTTGAACTCAGATATATGCTTAAGGGAAGCATGTTGTGTACCAAGAACCGGTGAGTTGAAATCAATAAGAGTAGTTATCTGGTATTCGTTAGAAGGCACAGCAAGCATGTCTACATTTTTTACAGGATCATAAAAATGTATATTGCTATCTATCGTATAAACTATTCTTTTGGCTTCCTGTTCCTGAACGCCTGTACTTTCTATTGCTTCTATAAACTGCCGTGCGCTGCCATCCAAAATAGGGATTTCAGGCCCATCTAGCTCAATCAATATATTGTCGATTTCCATACCTACCAGTGCAGCAAGTATATGCTCTACAGTATGTATCCTGGCTCCATTATATTCAATAGTAGTGCCACGCGATGTGTCTACTACATAGTCCACGTCTGCTTTTACTACAGGTTTATCAGGCAGGTCAACTCGTTGAAAACGAATGCCAAAGCCCGGGTTAGCGGGCTTCATTATCATATTTACCTGTGCGCCGGTGTGCAGGCCCACACCCTGCAATGATACCGATCCTTTAAGTGTTTGCTGGTTTTGGGCAGATGCTGTTTGCTGCACAGTTTCAGTATTTTTTTTCCTTGTCTCTGTCTTTGCTAAAATGTCTATACTCACTTTTTTACTTCCATGTTTTGATTGCTCAATAATGCTGTTAATTCCTGCACAGTTTCTTCCAGCTTCAGGAGGCGCTGCTGTAATTCCGGCAAATTTCTAAAAATTGCATGACTTTTTAAGGAACTTTTGTAATCAAATGCAGGTGCCCCGTTGATATTTGTATACGGTACTGTTATAGATTTAGAAAGGCCGCTTTTGGCTCCAATGCGGGTGCCGTCTGCTATTTGTATATGTCCAACCATACCTACCTGGCCACCTATAGCACAATTTTTACCAACTTTAGTGCTCCCCGAAACGCCCGATTGCGCAGCAATCACTGTATTCTCTCCTACATCTACATTGTGGGCAATTTGTATCAGGTTGTCGAGTTTTACACCCTTCCGTATATAGGTTGACCCCATTGTCGCGCGGTCTATTGTCGTATTGGCACCTATTTCCACGTCATCCTCTATCACAACATTGCCAATTTGTGGCACTTTCTTATACGAGCCATCCTTTTGAGGGGCAAAGCCAAAACCATCACTGCCGATCACTGTTCCGGAATGAATAACAACATTTTTCCCCAGCTCGCAATCATTATAGATCTTTACGCCGGCAAATACTGTAGCGTTTTCTTTTATTACAACATTATCACCGATATAGCAGCCAGGATATATTTTTACTCCATCTTCAACTATTGCATTTTCACCGATATAGGTAAATGCCCCAACATATATATTTTTACCCAGCGAAGCTGATTGGGAAATAAAAGAAGGGTCTTCAATACCTACTTTACCGCTACTTGCAGCAATCTCATTATATTTTTCTAATAAGAAGGCAAAGCCGCTATAGGCATCTTTTACACGTATTAAAGTTGGCTGTATGTTTTGAGTTATCTGCAGGGATTCATTAACTATTATGATGGATGCTTTACTGTTATACAGGTATTCTTCGTACTTAGGATTGGCAATAAAACTTAATGAGCCTTCATTAGCTTCTTCTATTTTAGCTACTTGGTTCACTTTGGCATCTGGGTTGCCCTCTATCTTCCCTTTTATTAGCGTAGCTATCTGTAAGGCGGTAAATTGCATGAATGTGTAAAATTACAATATCTTAATTGAGATTCCGTTTCCCGGGCAAAGTTTTAGTTATGTTATTAATGATCTTCAGGATTGGATATAGCAAATGTAGTTTTTATGTACGGGTCGGGCAAGAGCTTGGTTAACTAATGAATCATCAATTTCTGAAATGTTCTTAACCGATCCGTCTTTCATTGCTATATTTATCCGCTCATCGTTTATATTATAGGAACTATTCGATGTTGTTCCTGTAAATACAAAATAATGCAGATCTTCCTCATTAATACTTAATAATGACTTCGCCTTATCCCTTTTCTCCCCCAAAATGCTTGCCAAAGATTGCGAACTCAAAATAACTTTGTAAAGTTTGCGCAAAATCATCATTTTACATAATAAAGAAAGTATTTTATCGTCATGCGATTGCCATACTTTTATAGATGCTAATACATCATAATCGTCTAATTCACAGAATCTTATTAAATGTTCTGGGTTTGATTCAAAATCAGATTCTCCTATATTTTCATAAAGAAAATATGTTAACGCAGGAGTGGCAAATAAATTAACCCCCTTTCCGGCAAGTTCTTTGGCTCGTTTTATAATATTTATTAATAAGTGTTCCGCGCCAAGCACTGTTTTATGCAGATATACCTGCCAATACATTAACCTGCGGGCGATGATAAATTTTTCTATAGATTGTACGCCTTTTTCTTCTACCATCAGCTCATTATTTCGCACAGTAAGCATCTGCAGTATTCGGTCATAACCTATTACACCTTCGGATACGCCGGTATAAAAGCTGTCCCTGTTCAGATAATCCATCCTGTCCACATCAAGCTGGCTGGAAACTAACTGATGCAGGTACCCTCTTGAATGTGAATAATCAAATATCTGGATGGCTTTTTCAAGCATTCCATCAAATTCTGTATTTAGCCTTTTCATGATAATGTGTGATACTTTTTCATGAGAAAGCCCATCTATTAACAAATACTCCAATGCATGTGAAAAAGGTCCATGGCCTATATCGTGTAATAATGAAGCTATGCGGGCAGCAGTATATTCGTCCTTAGATACATCAATATCTTTTGTCTTAAGCTCATCGAGAGCCTTGCCCATTAAATGGCAGGCCCCAAGGGAATGGTGAAAACGGGTATGCATAGCTCCGGGATATACCAGGTATGCCAATCCCATTTGCCTTATGCCACGTAGCCGTTGAAACCATGGATGTTCTATGATTTTCATGATCTCGGTCTCCGGAAACTTTAAAAAGCCGTAAACAGGATCATTAATAATTTTTCCTTTGATGTTCATTAAGAAAATCTTTATGGCGCCCAGTCTTCTGGTACCTCTTCCCTTACCTCAGAGTCGTTTTTAGATCCGTTGCCTGTATTATATGTAGAACTACGCTGTAAGCTGGTTGGATCGTATACATCACAATCATTAAAACCATCCGGTTGTTTAAAGGTTGCATTGGGATCTATATTAAGCGACTTGTCTGCGTATACCTTTTTAATGAACAAGGCCCATATTGGCAGTGCAGCTGCTGAACCTTGTCCTAACGCTTCACTTCTGAAACGGAATTCTCTGTCATCGCATCCTACCCATGCTCCAGCTAATAATTGCGGAGTATAACCAATAAACCACGCATCTGCCTGGTTGTTGGTAGTACCTGTTTTTCCCGCAACGTCGCTTTTTATATTATATCTATATCGCATTCTTTTTCCCGTCCCAAAATCAACTACACCTCGCATCAGCTCTATCATTTTAAATGCAGTATTCACATTGATGATCTCCTTTTGCACTGGTGCGAAATTTTTCAACAGCATACCATTTTTGTCCTCTATTTTAGTAATGTAGAACGGTTGAGTATTAATGCCTCCGTTAGGGAACATACTATATGCACAAAGCATTTCATAAAGTGAAATATCGGAGACGCCGAGGCCTACCGATGGATATTTTACAAGATCGCTGGTAATACCACATTTATGAGCAAAATCAACAAATGCGTTGATACCTACTTGTTTTAAAACGTATAGTGCAGCATTATTCAGAGAGAGAGCTAAAGCAGTTTTCATTGTTACGTCTCCATATTTTGAACCACCGGCATCATAAACTTCCGGATGCATACCCGGAAAGGTTTGCGGTGCTGTTGATAACATACCACACGGTGAAAAGCCATTATCAACTGCAAGGCAATATAATATCGGTTTGATAGTAGAGCCTACCTGCCGTTTGGTATTAATATTTACGTGGTCATACTGAAAAAATGTATGATCTATTCCTCCAACCCAGGCTTTTACTTCGCCGGTAAACGGATCCATTGCCATAAACCCGGACTGCAGAAATACCTTCATATATTTTATTGAGTCCAGTGGGCTCATAATGGTATCTTTTGAACGGGTATTATTCCATGCAAAAACTTTCATTCTGATAGGCTTCTTGAATTCTCGCATGATCTCGTCATCCGTCATGTTCTGGTCTTTATAAGACTGGTACCTGTCCGATGCTTTCATACTATTTATCAGTATATCATGAATTTCTTTTTGCTTCCAGATGCTACCATCTTTATAACCTGATTGTGCAAGAAATATTTTTTGGATTTCGCTCATATGCTCAGCAACTGCTTCCTCTGCATATTGTTGCATGCGCACATCCAGCGTAGTATATATTTTTAGGCCGTCCTTATATATGTCATAGTTAGTACCGTCTGGTTTCTTTAGTGTCTTGCAAATATCTTTTACCCGTAGTTCTACCACCTGGCGGAAATAGGGCGCAATTCCTTCATGATAATCTATTTTGTGATAATCCAGCACTATAGGCTTTTGCATCAGCTTTTCTGCATCATCGTCAGATATGTAACCATATTTTGCCATCTGGTCCAATACCACATTTCTTCTGTCAAGTGCTTTATCAGGGTGGCGGCGGGGATTGTATAGTGTATTCCCTTTAAGCATTCCTATCAGCATTGCTGCCTGGTCTATTGAAAGCTTATCTGGTGTTACATTATAAAACGTCAATGATGCATTACGGATGCCATACACATTATCACTGAAAGGAACAGTATTAAGGTATAAAGTCAGAATTTCATTTTTTGTAAGATTGCGCTCCAGCTTCACTGCCATTACCCATTCCTTTAATTTGATAAAAGGCATCGTAAAAATATTTTGATTTTTACGGGGGAACAGGTTTTTAGCTAACTGTTGAGTGATAGTAGAGGAGCCACGTTTGCTGCCCTTTATCATATATAAGGGTATGGCGATAGTGCCAATTGGGTCAATACCTGAATGTTCATAAAAGCGAGCATCCTCAGTAGCCAAAAGCGCATTGATTACATTGGGGGATATATCCTCGTACTTGCTATTAGAACGATCTTGCACATAGTAACGGCCTATAACAGTGCCATCGGAAGAATATACTTCAGAAGATAGTGCACTACTTGGATTTTCAAGTTCATTCATGGATGGCATATAGCCAAGTAACCCGAAATTGATTAGCAGAATCAATAATGTAAAAGCAAGTACTCCTATTATAAAGATCCTCCATAAAATGCGTACAGAACGTTTGCTATTATTATGTTGGTTTTGTTTTTTCAATGTTTTATTGGTTGTAAGAGGTTTTTCTCTAATTCAAAAATCCGGCATCAAACTTACATTTCTTTTTCGTCTTCAGGCATTACAAAAAAGCTAACGCTTTGTATAGGATTTAAAAATGCAAAGAAACGTTTATTAAATTTAATTTTTTTGCGAAGTGTATTAAGGAAGGGTTTCAGGAAATTATCAACATTTTGTTGCTCTGTTGTAGTTAATGGCTGCTTTGCATATTTCTGTTTTAGATAAATATTCATAAAGCTTGCAAACGAAGTTCCAAATGTCGGATCTACTACTTCGCGCGCGTACTGCATAGGTGTTTTTGCACCCCGTATTATGTTTAGCTGATGTAGGTAAAAAGAAGCTGTCCTGTATGCCCAGTAAGATTTATTATTGCTGGCTTTAGCTTTGTTATGACGTATAATAAAATAGCTCATTATAAGGCCCGGTAGTAGTAGTAATAAAATGATTATTGCTCCTACTATAGCAACTGTAGTCCAAAGCAGTTTTTGTATAGAAATATCTTTCTCCAGTTTTACTATCTGGTGTTTTTCTTTTAGCTGGGCTGCATTATTAGGTTTAAGATATACTTCATCTATCGGGGCTGGATTGGGGAATCTGTTTATTATAGATGTGCCACTTTCTTCTTTTGATGGCTCCAGTTTTTTTAATGCTTCAGCATATGATACGACGGTTGCTTCTTCACCTTTTCGCATGGTTGCTAATGGTACCTCAATACTATCTCTGCGAATAGTAGCAATTTTTAGATCCATGCTTACCGATACCGGGCTTGGCAGCTTGTATTCTTTGTCATGAAATACCATATGTTGTGTTCTCAGTACCATTACTTTTTTCATGGTATCTATATTTTCCACAATGCCATCTGCTGCAAGCCATGCCTGTGGTGGTTGCATTGGCGGTGTGCCATCTGGCTTTGGGCTTTCTCGTGCATCCGAGTTGCCTACTGTAGTATCAAAATCCATCCATCCGAGGCCTGGGAAATATACCTGAACCCATGCGTGTGCCTGGTCTGCATAATACCAATACCATCCCTTGTTTTTATCACTTCTGTCCACTGTAAGAAATCCAACAGCTATCCTGGATGGTATGCCCAACGCCCGCAACATGAACAAAGTAGCGCCTGCGTAATAAGCACAATATCCTTTATGGTTTTCAAACAGGAAATACATTAGTTTCGAAGCGCTGGGTATATCCGGCACGCCGGGATTATCTGTGTACTTATATAGAGGGTCACCGTTTTCATCTTTGGAAAGAAAATAATCCCTTATAGCTATTACTTTATCTACAGGTGTTTTTGCATTTGCTGTTACTTTATGCGCCAGGTCTGATATTTCTTTGAACTTCGCATCGCTCGGCATAAATGTATAATACTTCATAAAGCGGGCATCTACGCCATCATAACTCGTTACATTACGTAATACAGCAAATCTTTGTTCCTGGAATTTTCTTATCTGGGGGTCCGGCGCATTATAAACAAAATAGGCACTGTTTAACAGCGAAACGTAACTTTTAGCACGGAAAGCAGTTTTGAATTCTTCCCTGAAATCTTTTTCTACAGTAACTGGCTGAACAAAAAAGCCAATATTGGGTGCCAGGTAGGTAGTAGGTGACAACTGTTTGCTATATATCTCTACATCTACTGTCGTTCTGTATTTGTCCGATAAACTATTTCTAATTACCGATGAGTCGGTTTTTGTAAAGAACAGAGGTAGGCGGGAAGGATCAGGTTCAAATAAATCATTATCAGGTATTGTGGAATCGCGTCTGAAAATTTCTTCTGCAGTATCAAATTTGGTGTAGTAAAATGCTGTCAGGTAAAGAGGATTGGGTACTTCTGTACCTGGGAAGAAATTATCAATATGCGCGCAAAACAAAAGTTCGTTGCTCCTGCCGAGACTGCCACTTAATTTTGAATAATCATTTAGATCAAAAGTATTGTCCTTATTTTTTTTCAGCATGCTGTTCTGGCCATTTTGGTGGCCTCCGCCATAGTTAGCAACAGTATCTTTTATTGTTGCTTCCATCAGATACACAACTCCGCCTAATAATAGCACAGCCAGTACTCCGAAAAGAATAAGTCTTCTTGACAGGAACCACCAGAATTTTTGCGATTTATCTTTATAGTTATATATCTGTTCTGCCGTAAAAATGATATATACTGCATAAAGCAGGGCAGGAGCAAATGCTTGCATCAACCCATAAACTGAAGTGATATTTGCTTTTGCTATTAATGAAATACAAGCGCATAATAAAGCAGCAGATATCGCGACGGACCAGTAGCGTAAGCGAACAAACCCCCAGCCAATAAGCCAACCGGCCGTGAAAAGGATGGCAAATACGAGAAACTGGACTGAAATAAAAAACGCATCAAACTCCCCAATGGCAAAACGATCGAGTCCTTTATAGAAGATATATAGTATAGCTATTAATAAAATAAATGTCGGTAGGAAACGGAAACGGAAAGCATAAAAAATTGCGGCTGCAATCATTCCTGCAGACAAATAAAGAGTTTGCTGAAAAGCCTGATCTCGTAGTATCGAAAAATACTGATTGGCATTCCAAAGTAAAAAGTAACCCACCAAAGCGGTAGGCAGTATTAAAAAAATAAGTTTAGCCAGGAGTTCATTTACGGGAGTGGCACGCTGTATATTCATAATTTATACTCCTTTCAAATGTAAACATTTCGCGACACACCTTAGGACGAAAGCCTGCAATTATCTCCTAAATATTTCTAAAAGTTCATGGATCGTAAATCACAGCATCAGGGTTTATACATATAAATCATAATTTTTTTTCTAAATCTTTAGTTAACATAGGTCTTTGATTATTAAGGAAATATTACCTTTAGCACGTTTTAAAAATATTTATTTAAATGATACAAGAAAAACAAGGGCCGGTAACAATAGAAAATGCCGGCAAGGATAAAAACATGAGTAATGTGCTAAGTCAATTTAAAACAGTTGCCGTAATTGGTGCAGGTACTATGGGTAACGGTATCACACACGTATTTGCCCAGAATGGTTTTAATGTTCACATGATTGATGTTAACCAGGTTGCCTTGGATAAGGCTATTGCGAATATTGGCAAGAACATGGATCGCCAGATATCGAAAAATACCTTTACCGAAGACCAAAAGAAACAGGCATTAAGTCAAATTACTACCTATACGGATTTAGCACAAGCTGTAAAAAATGCAGATCTTGTTGTAGAAGCTGCTACAGAAAATGCAGATCTTAAGATTAAAATATTTCAGGAAATTGACAAGCATTGTCCTGAGAATGCTATTCTTGCTACAAATACATCATCTATTTCCATTACAAGTATAGCTTCTTATACAAAGCGTCCGGGTAAGGTAATAGGCATGCATTTTATGAATCCTGTACCAGTTATGAAATTGGTAGAGATCATCAATGGATATGCAACGGAACACGCAGTTACTGAAATAATATATCAGCTATCAGAATATCTCGGGAAAGTGCCTTGTGTTGTAAACGACTACCCTGGTTTTATCGCAAACAGGATCCTTATGCCGATGATAAATGAGGCAATCATTTCATTACAGGAAGGTGTTGCAGGAGTTCAGGAAATAGATACTATAATGAAATTAGGTATGGCGCATCCTATGGGGCCTTTGCAATTAGCTGATTTTATCGGCCTGGATACTTGCCACTCTATACTAAATGTATTGTATACTGGTTTTGGCAACCCTAAATATGCACCTGCAACATTGCTTGCCAATATGGTAAAAGCCGGCTTCCTGGGGGTAAAATCCGGAGAAGGGTTTTATAAATATACACCCGGCAGTAAAGAATTGATCGTGAGCGAACGTTTCAAAAATAAACAGTGGAAATTATAGCAGAATAAAATTGTTAAAAAACAAAAGCCACTATGTGAGTGGCTTTTGTTTTTTATCTTATATCGTTAATTATCATTTTTGCATGCACTCTCGAATTTTCGATAAACCATTTGTGAGTTTCCACACCTCCGCAAATCACTCCTGCTAAATACAATCCTTTCACATTTGTTTCCATATTTTCAGGATCATATTGCGGGTACATTTTCCCATCATCTGATAAATTAATTCCTAAGGACCGCAAAAATGAAAAGTTCGGTCTGTATCCTGTCATAGCGAGTACAAAATCGTTTGAAATCGTTATTTGGCCTTCAGGTGTTAAAATATCCACTGCATGATCACTGATAGCCTGTATGCTGGAATTAAAATAGGCTTTAATGCTGCCTTCCTCTATGCGATTAATAATATCGGGACGCACCCAGTATTTCACCCTTTTGCCTATTTCTGGTCCGCGCACTACCATTGTTACTTGTGCACCCTTTCGGTATGTTTCCAGTGCCGCATCCACCGCACTATTGCTCGCTCCGGCTATTGCCACATGTTGTGCTGCATAGTAATGTGGGTCTTTATAGTAATGATGCACCTTCGGCAGATCTTCTCCTGGTATCTGCATTAATGCGGGTAAATCATAGAACCCTGTTGCTACAATTATTTTTCGCGCATTGTATACGTCTTTAGAAGTATGTACAACAAATTCATTGTCCACGCCATCTATGCGCAATACATTTTCAAACAGATGTATATTGATAGAAAACTGTTGAGCAACCCGGCGATAATATTCTAATGCTTCAGGGCGTCTTGGTTTAGGATTGGTAGACATAAATGGAATATCTCCAATCTCCAGTCTTTCAGCCGTGGAAAAGAAAGTCATGTTTACCGGATAATTGTATAATGAGTTAACCAGACAACCCTTTTCCACAACAATATAATCAAGCTCTGCTCTTTTTGCTTCTATACCACAGGCCAACCCAATAGGGCCACCTCCAATAATCAATACGTCATACTTTTTGCCTGGCATTTTTTAGATCGTATCAACGAAGTTAATAAACATGATGGCACAGTATTTATTCTTTCTTAAACGAACTAAATAAATTTTTTATGAGAAGCCTCTTATATATCATTGCAATTATACTTCTGATAGGATGGTTGCTTGGCGCATTTGTTTGGAATGCGGGAAACATCATTTATGTTTTACTTGTACTCGCTATTATATCATTTCTGCTTGGCGTTATCCGACGTGGTAATGTATAGAGGGATATGATAAGTATTGTCATCAATTTATTTTAGGCTGCAGATTTTGCAGCCTTTATTATTTTATCAATTGATTATCGTCTGTTAAGTAAGTTGTAATTATTTTAATATTTATTTAACAATAAAGAAATCAGGACTAGCCTAGTATATTCCTGTCTCATCTGATAAAGCATATGCTTTAACGGCTTAAATTTTTTTTTCTCTGGTTATTAACCTAATGTTGCATATTAAGTTTTATTTAATAAATGAAGAAAATTTTATTATTTGGTCTTGCCATTCTTTTATTGAATCAGGCAAACGGGCAAGTGTGGTTTAATGATGCGAATACAGAGCCTCTAAAATTACAGGATGTAATAAACAATTATAAGGTTAACGCTGAGCCTTATATGCATCATGAAGATGAGGATCATGCAAATCTTAAGACTGATGAGGATGGTAATTACCAATTCGAAAGGTGGTTGTGGTATTGGAAACAACATGTGGACGAAAATGGATATTTGGTCTCCCCGGAAAAAAATTATGAAGAGTGGGAGGCATATCAGCAGAAAAATATTGCTAATAAACTATCAAGAACTACTTCTCTCAGAGCTGCATGGACATTCGAAGGGCCTACAACTACAACCGGTGGAGAAGGTGGTATAGGCCGCATCAATGTAGTAGCTTTTCATCCTACTGATACAACTACATTTTGGGTAGGTAGCCCGGGTGGTGGTGCATGGAAAACTACAGACAATGGTGTGTCCTGGACGTGTATGACCGATCAGATGCCTTTATTGAGTGTATCTGATATTGTTTTTAATCCTCAAAATGGCAATACCGTTTATCTCTGCACCGGAGATAAAGATGGTATGGATTATTATAGCCTGGGAGTTTTTAAGTCAACAAATGGTGGCACAACATGGAGCAAAACGGGTCTTTCATGGACAACAACAAGCTTTAGATTAGCCAATAGCATGGTAATAAATCCTTTGGATACCAATGCTTTAACGTTAGCTACCAGCGATGGTATTTATAAATCGTTCAATGGTGGTGCTACCTGGAAAAATGTAAAGTCAGGAAACTTTAAACAAGTAATTTATAATCCCGCAGATACAAATATTTTGTACGCTACAAGCTATTACACATCTGTTAATGCCCAGATATTCAAATCTATTGATGGCGGGCAAACCTGGAATCAGGTGACTAATTTTACTACTACTCTGAGAATAGCATTAGCTACTACTCCTCAAAATCCAGCTATTATAAAAGCTATAGCTTCTTCTTCTGTAAGTGGTGAAACATATGGTCTTGATGGCGTTTACAGTTCATCTGATACGGGTAATACATTTACGCAATTATTGAGCGATAGCAGTTGTTATAGAAATTTGTTAAGCTTTTATCCGGGTGGTGGCGGCGATTGCGGTGGTCAGGGTTTTTATGATTTGACGATAGCTATTAATCCATTAGATTCCAATCAGGTATTTGTGGGTGGTGTTAATAGTTCGTATTCAACTGATGGAGGAGCTACCTGGCAGGTGCTGAATCAATGGACAAGTTTCTTACCAGGTGTACAAGTGGTACATGCTGATAAGCATTGCATGCGTTTTCACCCCTTAGTACCTACCCGCTTTTTTGAAACTAATGATGGTGGTGTAGATATGACAGATGATGTGCTTGGTGGTGTGTGGAATGATGTGTCTAATGGTCTTGGCATTACAGAATTTTACAGGATAGGCATAAGCGATCATGCTTCTTATGCAGTTGGTGGTGCTCAGGATGTCGGCAGTAAGCAGATAATAACTCCTGATAATGCTCCCGACCGGGTTGGAGGTGATGGCTTTGTATGCCATATAGACTATGCAGACAGTACTACATTTTATATGGAGTCAGAATACGGACAGATGCAACGGGTAACGACATCCGGCAGCAGTAGAGATATATATTCTTCCATTGCAGGTAGTCCTCAGGGCGGCTTCCTTACACCCTTCCAGATAAGTCCTGTTAATCACAATAAATTAATAGCAGGTTTTCAGGCTATTTACACAAGTATCAATAGAGGAAATACTTGGTCACGAATTTCTCCTGTATTTTTAAGTAATGATGTATTATCTGTTGTATCTCTTACTCCTGCTGATAGTGACACTACTATTTATGCAGTTGAAGCCTACACAGATACGATTTGCTATACTCATGACGCGGGGAAAACATGGACAAAAATGGCCTATCCCGATCTGAATGCTGTTATTTCTGATATTTATGTTGATCCCAAAAATCCTAATCATTTCTGGGCAACATTTAGCGGTTATACAACCGAAAAAGTGTACGAATACAACGGTACAACCTGGAAAAATTTAAGAGGCACATTGCCAAATATTCCTGTCAATTGTATTATGATGGATACGACAGATGGAGATTTATATATTGGTACCGATTTAGGTGTTTATTATAGAGACGCTTCTGCTACAGACTGGACTGCGTATAATACAGGGCTTCCGGTTGTTCGTGTAAATCACATTGAAGTAAAATATAGCACTAATGAATTGTGGGTAGCCACTTATGGAAGAGGTATGTGGAAATCACCTAAGCAATATGTCACGCCACCACTTAGTGTTTCCATAGTACCATTCACTGAAAATTCATTGAAAGTATATCCCAATCCTAGTAATGGTCAATTTACTATTGTAGCAGGTAATGACAATGCAAATGAAACTGTTACGGTACACATAATAAATAACGTTGGTAGAATAGCGTGGAGCGGCAACGGTATATTGAATGGCAACAGTAGTTATCAGATAAATGCTGCAGGTTTGGCAAAGGGCAATTACATTATTGAAATGGCTAACAGTAATAGCATTATAGGCCGTAAGCAAATAGTAGTTTATTAATTTTAACTAATAATATTTATAAAAGAGCAGAAGCATAACTTCTGCTCTTTTTTGCTATAAGTAGCTAAGCCACCAGCTTTTATTTGTCTGCTTCACCTGCATGAACCAGCGACATGGATAATACAACATCAAAACTGTCGATATCCAGTAAATATAAACGATAGCCAGAGGGAATCCCCAATTGGTTGCAGGGCTGAATAATGCTCCATTATCGGTAAATGTACTTGTTGGGAATCCCATTATCACGCCGGTTATCAAAGCCATAGAATGTAACAGGTATATATGAAGAATATAGTAGAACATAGGTACACGCCCATACACGGTAAAAAAGCTTCCGATACCATTACTCATTTTTTCCAATAGAGGCATTGAAGCAATCGCAGGGCCAAGTGTCATCAGCAGGTAGAGTAATGAGGGTGGATATTTTTGACATTTTATAAATGCCAGGATATTTTTTACCACTGTTGTTTGTCGCTGCCATGGAAACGGGTCGCCGTACACGTTGCTCCATCTAAGTATTATAAATAATGCAATTGCACCAAAACCAATAGTATAGAGCCATTTATTTCTTTCTTTTTCAGGTTTTCTTACAATGCCACCAAAACAATATCCCAATGCCATAACACCTATCCATGGTATCAGCGGGTATAATACAAACAGCACATCTTTATTGCCATATTGTATCGGCCCTTGTTCATGGATAACATTCCATAAATATCCATTTGATCCAAAGCTATTAGTATGTATGGTATCAAGGGCATTATGACCGAATACAATGATGAATCCAATAATTGCAATAATAGAAACCGGTAAATAACAAAGGCCGGCAAGAAATATCATGCTCCATCCTATAGCCCATATCACTTGTACAAACACCAGGCTATAGTCCACATTAAACATCCACCCAAACCTTACAATGGTAAGCTCCAGTATTATCAGCCATATACCCCTGGTAAATAAAAGCTTCGATATTTCTCCTTTGGTTCTTCCTTTACTAAAAGAGAGGAAAGCACTTGTGCCTGCAAGAAATACAAAAACAGGCGCGCAAAAATGTGTTATCCATCTAGTCAGGAAAAGAGCAGTAGTGGTATGTGTAAGGTCGAGAGGGTCAAGCTTATAATTCGAAAAGTAATCCCTTGCGTGATCCAGGGCCATTATAACCATAACTATTCCCCTGAGAATATCGACTGAAACAACTCTTTTGGTATTGCCGGTAAGTGATGACATGTAATAATGCAACTAATGTTATATAGTCTTATTGTAAATGTATAATCTTCATTCGTTTTTTACTATTTCTTATGCTTATCTTTTTTAATTTTTACTTTTGCCGCAAAGCTGCATAATTAGTGCCATTACTTTTATATAATACTTTTCTTTTCCTTTATCTCTCAGGCATTAAGATATATTCATTGTTCAACCCCAAAGCCTCGAAATGGATTGAGGGCAGAAAGCAATGGCGGCAAAAAATCGGTAGCGCATTAAAGCCAGGTGAAAAAAGAATATGGATACATTGCTCCTCATTAGGAGAATTTGAGCAGGGACGTCCATTAATAGACGCTTTGAGAGAGGAGTATCCAGAATATAAAATTGTTCTTACATTTTTCTCGCCGTCGGGCTATGAGATAGCTAAGAATTATGATAAAGCCGACTATGTTTTTTATCTGCCACTGGATAGTAGACACAACGCGGAGACATTTATAAACCTTATTGATCCGCAGCTCGCCATTTTCGTGAAGTACGAGTTTTGGTATTACTATTTACATAAGCTGAGCAAACAGCAAGTGCCAACTATTCTTATTTCCGGAGCGTTCAGAGAAAAACAATCCTTTTTTAAATGGTATGGCAGCTTTTTCAGGCAAATGCTGAATTGCTTCACTTTCTTTTTTGTCCAGGATGAGCAGTCTAAAAGCCTGCTTGGCAGCCTGGGGTTTTATAAAAAAGTTATGGTTGCAGGTGATACCCGCTATGACAGGGTATCCGCAATATCAAAGAACAAAATATCAATTCCTGTAGTAGAATCTTTCAAGGCAGGTAATAAACTTTTGATTGCGGGGAGTACGTGGCCTGATGACGAGGAGATTTTAAATAAATGTATAACAACTTTACCAGAGGATTGGAAACTCATCATAGCTCCTCATGAGGTAGACGATATGCATATTCAAAAAATACAGCAGCTTTTTGGAAGTGATATTTTACTTTTTTCAGAATTGGCTGCTGGCAAAATATCTGCTGGCAAAATATTGATTATTAATAATATCGGAATATTATCCAGCTTGTATGCTTATGGCGATATTGCTTATGTGGGCGGTGGGTTTCAAAAGGGTGGGATACATAACATATTAGAGCCGGCAGTATTTGGGTTGCCGGTAATTTTTGGCCCGATATATGATAAGTTTGTGGAGGCAAAAGAATTTGTGGCTAAACATTATGCTTTTTCTGTGAAAAATGCGGAGGAATGCTCAATCATGCTAAACAAATTTATTACCGACGAGCACTATCGCGTTACAATTCAGGATTCATTAAAAAAATTCATGGTGCAAAATATTGGTGCTACCACGAGAATAATGACATATATAAAGGATGAAAAGTGGCTTGTAAGTTAAAGTTTGCTTAAGTTAAGCCGCAAACGTTAGATTCAATTGTTATGTTTTATCCTTTTTAAACTATAAACGTACTTTTGTACCCTCAAAATTTCAAAAAATGCCAGGAACAGAACTATTCGGTAAAGAAGAACGCAAAGAGATAAATGATGTAATGGAAACGGGCATGCTTTTCCGTTATAATCACGATCAGCAACGTAACGGTATTTGGAAAGCCTGTGAGTTTGAAGCAGAGGTAAAGAAAATTACTGGTGCTAAGTATGCTCACGCGGTATCAAATGGTACTGCTGCTATTGCGGTTGCCTTGGCTTCTGCTGGTATTGGCGCTGGCGATGAGGTGATTGTTCCTCCCTTCACGTTCATTGCAAGTATTGAAGCTGTAATGTTCATAGGTGCTAAACCTGTTTTTGCTGAAATAGATGAAACACTTTGCCTGAGTGCAGAAGGAATAAAAAAAGCATTAACTCCAAATACAAAAGCTGTTTGCCTGGTGCACATGTGCGGCGGAATGGCTGATATGGATGCCATCATGAAGGTGGTAAAAGAGCATAATTTGATTTTGGTGGAAGATGCTGGACAGGCATTTGCTGCTTCTTACAAAGGTACGGCGACAGGTTTGTTTGGGAAAGCCGGCAGTTATTCTTTCGACTTTTTTAAAATAGCTACTGCCGGCGAGGGCGGTGTTTTTGTTACAAACGATGAAGACACATATACTCGTGCAGATGCTTATTCAGACCATGGTCATAGCCATGTTGGAAATAACAGGGGTATGGAGCCACACCATTTTTTAGGGTTCAATTATCGTATTAGCGAGCTACATGCTGCAGTAGCGCTGGCGCAGACTCGCAAAGTGCCGCAGATATTGGAAGCAAACAGGAAGAACAAAAAAATATTGATTGATATTCTTTCTCAAACGGAAGGCATATCATTTGCAACTCTTGCAGACCCCAATGGTGATTCTGCTACATTCCTGAATATGTTCCTACCTGATACAAAAGCTGCTAAACAAACCGTAGATGAACTGAACAAAGCAGGCATAGGGGGATTTAATTACTGGTTCACTAATATGTATCATTTCATTAATCAGTGGGATCATCTCAAACAACTAAGCACAGTGTCCAAACTGCCTGTACAAACAGGCGCACATCAGGATTATCAAAACCTGGATTTGCCAAAATCTCAGGAAGTAATGGGTAGGTTAATATCATTTGGTATTCGTTGCACCTGGACAGAAGATGAAGTAAAAACACTGGCAAACAATATTGCTAATTGTGTAAAGAAGGCGCTAGCTGTTCCTGCTCTTTCATAAAAAAAATTATAATTAGCATTAGAAGATCATGCACAAGAATTTTAAGAATATAGATAAGGTTGTTTTCGGGCGCGGGAGTTTTGATATGATGGATGGCATTCTTGCCGAAAAGCGCAATGAAAACGACCGTTTTTTTCTTTTTGTAGTTGACAATTATTTCAAGGATAAAGATCTGGCAAAACGTGTGCCTGCTAAGCCTGAAGATGTAATTAAGTTTATAGATGTAGATCCACATGAACCTACTACCGAACAGATTGATACATTGCGTGATGAGGTTTTATCAACAAAAGGATTACCCGCAGGTGTTATTGGTATAGGTGGCGGCAGCATTATGGATATTGCAAAAGCTATATCACTGATGTTTACCAACGAGGGTTCTTCTACACTTTACCAGGGATTGAACCTGATAAAGAAACCAGGTATTTATCATTTGGGCGTGCCGACTATTTCAGGTACAGGTGCCGAAGTTTCTATGACGGCAGTGCTTACAGGCCCGGTAAAAAAATTAGGATTAAAATGTGAATGGACTGTTTTTAATCAGGTTATTCTCGATCCGGAATTGATAGCAAGCGTCCCTGTTGATAAATGGTTGTATACTGGTATGGATACTTATATCCATTGTATCGAATCCGAAAACGGTATTTTGAATAATGCATATAGCCATGCTTATGCTGAACAATCATTGAAGTTGTGTCGTGAAATATTTTTAGATGAAAATGCAGGCCAGACTGCTGAGAATGATGACAAGCTAATGGTAGCATCTATGATGGGTGGTCTTAGCCTTACTTATTCCGAAGTTGGTGTATGTCACGCATTATCTTATGGATTGTCTAAGATATTAGGCGAAAAACATTGCTACGCAAATTGCCTTGCTTTCCAGCATCTTGAAGATTATTATCCTGAAGGTGTTGCAGAGTTTAAACAAATGCTGGTAAAGCATAAAGTAAAGCTTCCGCAAGGCATAAGCAACAGCTGGACAGATGAACAGATAACTGCAATGGCTCAGGTTGCATACAATCTTCCGCACATGTGGAATCATGCTATCGGTACAGATTGGAAAGAAAAGATTTCTATAGATCTAATTAAAGACCTTTACAAAAGAATGTAATTATGAGTGTAAAAAAAATAAAAGTAGGTAATATCGAGTGTGGTGCAGATCAGATGTTTTTGATATCCGGCCCATGCGTTATCGAGGAAGAAAGCGTGATGATGAAAACGGCCGAGAAGCTGAAAGAAGTAAGTGCAAAGCTTAATATTCCCATCATTTATAAATCTTCCTTCCTGAAGGATAATCGCAGCAGTTTAAAATATTATGATGGTCCCGGTTTGGATAAAGGTCTTAAAGTATTAGCTAAGGTTAAAGAGCAGTTTGGGTTTACCCTCCTTACTGATATTCACTATCCCGATCATGCTGCTCCAACTGCAGAGGTTTGTGATGTATTACAGATACCTGCTTACCTATGTATGCAATCGGGCCTTATGGTAGCTGCTGCAAAAACAGGTAAGGTTATTAATATCAAGCATGGCCAGTTCCTTGCTCCCGAAAATATGAAGCACCCGATAGGTAAATGTATAGAGTCTGGTAATGACCAGATTATTCTTACAGAGCGTGGCTATACTATGGGCTATAATGACCTGGTAGTTGATCCACGTAGTTTTTATCACATGTCACAATTAGGTTATCCAGTAGTGTTTGATATTACGCACTCTATCCGGAAATACGGTATTCCAAGTGCTGATGCAAAGGGTGGGGCAAGGGAATTTTTACCTGTGTTAAGCAAAGCAGGTGTTGCTTCCGGTGTTGATGGCATATTTATAGAAACCCATCCTGACCCGGAAAAAGCACTCTGTGATGCGGCAAGCCAGCTGGATGTTTATCATCTTGAAGAGTTTTTAAAGCCTTTGATTGAACTTCATGCAATAGAAGTCAAATACAGGAAGTAATTTAGCGCATTATTAAGTAAATAAACATAAATGGAATTATACCTCGATTCTGCTAATCTCAAAGAAATTGAAGAAGGTTTCAAGCTTGGCTTTTTAAATGGTCTGACTACTACGCCCACTTTCATGCAACGCGAAGGTATTACCGATATTGACGGTACTATCCTTAAGCTTGCTAAAATGGTTCCCGTGCTGCAGATAGAAGCGCTCGGTAACTCTGCGGAAGAAGTAGTAAAAGAAGCTCGTCGCCAGCTCGACCTTGGCCTTGATCCTAAGCGTACAGTTTTCAAGATCCCTGTTTCTCTTGAAGGAGTTAGGGCTTGTAATCTATTGCGCAGGGAAGGCTTGTTGGTAAATGTTCACCTTGTATATACGTTGCAGCAGGCTTACATGGCTATGCATGCCGGTGCTACTTATGTTTGCCCGTTAGTAGGCCGTTTGCAGGATCAGGGACATGATGCTTTGGCTCTTGTAGAGCAATGTGTTGATGCTGTTGAACGTTATGGATACGATACCAAAATCATGTTCAGCTCTGTACGTAACTCAGAACATGTTCGTAACGCCATCAATATTGGTGCCCATACCATTACTGTTCCATTGAAGATCCTGAAATCTTTGACGGATAATAATTTCACAACTCTTGGAACAGATCAGTTCCTGAGCGATACTCGCTTAATGACTGTTCGTGTGAAAGAAGCAATAAATGGTACTAATCCATTAGTACCCGCCAGCATGAATCTTAAAGATGCCATTATAAAAATGACGGAATATGGCTTTGGCTCTATAATAGTTACTAATGGTGATGGCAGCGTAAAAGGTGTCTTTACAGATGGTGATCTTCGTCGTTTATTACAGAAAGAAGGAGAGCACATCCTGGGTAAAAAGATGGATGAAATGGAATATAAATCACCTATCAGCATCGAAGCAGGTGCTTTATTGAATGATGCAGCAACTTTATTTAAGAAAATGAATGTCGACAATATCCTGGTTACTGAAAATGGCAAGGCTGTGGGAATGCTCGATATTCAGGACTTGAAAAACGATTAATAGATATTAAAATTTTACTGCAAGGTGTGTAAGTAGTTGTAATTCAGTTACATTTGCTATGGCTTACATACTTTGCAGTTTTTTATAATGGAAACAGATCTTCATCAAATAAAAGATAATTTTAAAGGAATATTTTTAGCAACTCTGCCCGAATTACAGGAAAAACTTGCTAAAATAAAAGCTTATGTGTTTGATTGGGATGGCGTTTTTAACAACGGGTTTAAAGACGAAAATGGGTCTAGTCCATTTAGTGAAGTAGATGCAATGGGTACCAATTTGTTGCGTTTTAACCATTATTTACGTACAGGAAACCCTCCAATTTCAATAATACTTTCAGGTGAAAAAAATAAGGCCTCATTTACATTGGCTGACAGAGAGCACTTCCATGCTGTATATTTTAATGTGAAGAATAAGAAAGAAGCGTTGCTACATCTGTGTACAACGCGCAATCTATCTCCCAATGAAGTTGCATTTTTCTTTGATGATGTATTGGATCTTTCTTTTGCAGAACAATGTGGTCTGCGCGTGATGGTAGGCAGAAAGGCTAACCCTTTGTTGATAGAATTTGCGAAACGAAATAATCTTGTGGATTATATAACTTCTGTAGATGGTGGTAATCATGCTGTTCGTGAATCCATTGAATTGCTACTTGGCTTAAGCGAACGTTATGATGATACCATCTGTCAGCGTATGTTCTTCACAGATGGCTATCAGCAATATCTTAAAATGCGTAATCATCCTAGCCCACTTTTTTATACAGAGTCTGGTCCCAAAATAATAGAACAGAATCCACGATGATAGTTGGTATTATTCCTGCACGATATGCATCCACACGTTTCCCGGGAAAACCGTTAATTGATATTCAGGGAAAGAGTATGCTTCAGCATGTGTACGAACGATCTTCACAAAGTGCTTCATTGAATAAGGTCGTCGTGGCAACAGATGATGAACGGATCTTTAAGCATGTTCTATCGTTCGGGGGTGAGGCTGTAATGACGGCTGTTGACCATCCGAGTGGCACTGATCGTTGCTGGGAGGCATTACAACAACTCGATGTAGATTATCAGTACGTTATAAACATACAAGGCGACGAGCCTTTTATTGATCCTGCACAAATTGATGAATTGGCTGTAGCGTTACAAGATGGTACAGTAGAATTGGCCACGCAAATGATCCCAGTTCATTCTCATTCTGAATTGTTTGATAAAGGGGAAGTAAAAATTGTATTAAATGATAAAATGGAAGCCTTGTATTTTAGCCGTATGGTTATTCCATTTATCAAAGGTGTTGATGAAAAAGAATGGCACTTACATCATTTATATTATCGTCATGTAGGTATGTATGCATATAGGAGTGATGTACTCGAAAAAATTACAAAGCTTCCCGTTTCTTCATTAGAAAAGGCCGAATCATTAGAGCAATTGCGTTGGCTCGAAAATGGGTTTAAAATAAAATGTACAATCACTCATTTCGAAAGTCATTGCATTGATACTCCGCAAGATGTAGAAAAGGTGCTGCACTTAATGGCCAAAAAATAATTTTTCTTTACTGAAATTGTATTAAAATATTTGAGATATAAATATATTTCATCATCTTTACATACATATAGCCTGATCTCCTCTAATAATTATTAATCAATAAATTTTTTAAACCACGGCTATGTACATTGTTAGAGACATTTTTAATTTAAAATTTGGGCATTACAAAGATGCCAAAGCCTTATTGGATGAAGCATCCAGGAAAGATTTGTTACCGCAGCAGAATGGGAATCGTATACTTTCTGACTTTACAGGTGATGCATATAGATTGGTTTTTGAACAGCAATTTGATTCATTGGCTGATTATGAAAAGTCGCTCTCCGGCAGCATGGCTAAAAACGATTGGCAGAACTGGTATGGTAAGTTCAAAGACCATGTAGAGCGTTCTCATAGAGAAATATTGAAGGAGGTCAAATAAATCTTATTTACTTCATTGAAGCCGTCTCATACCATTGAGACGGTTTTTCTTTTTATATTTCGAATATATTTTTGAGACATTAAATTAAGAACTGTATGGCCGTGCATGAAAAATTAAATCCGTTTCTAAAAACAAATGAGGACACGGGTTTTGGAAGCAACCCCAATAGCTATGGAGGACGTTTTATTAATAAAGATGGCAGTTTTAATCTTAAGAGGGAGGGCATTTCAGTCTTGAATAGATTTAGCATTTATCAGAGAATGCTGAATTTGCCGAGATGGAAACTTTTCGCCGTCATATTTATATTTTACTTTGCTATGAACCTTCTTTTCACGTTTGCTTATCTTATTGCAGGTACTCACGAATTGCAGGGAATGGTTAACCAAACACATTGGGGTAAATTTAAAGAGGTTTTTTATTTCAGCACCCAGACTTTTACAACTGTTGGTTATGGGCGTGTAAATCCGATGGGTGATGCTGCAAATATTATTGCTTCTATTGAAGCACTTACAGGTTTTTTGTCTTTTGCTATAGCAACAGGATTAATGTATGGGCGTTTTGCGAAACCAAGATCTTACCTGGCTTTTAGCAAATATGCCTTAATTAGTCCTTATAAAGGTGATACAGCACTTACTTTTCGTTTCGCTACCTACAAAGACAATCATACGTTGACCAATGTCGAAATAAAAGTAAGCATTGCTCTTAGAGTCGAAGAGAATGGCAAAGCCATATACAAATTCTATGACTTGGCATTAGAACGATACAAAGTTGATAACCTGCCAATGAACTGGACAGTAGTACATCCTATAGATGAAAATAGCCCAATACAGGGATTTACTGTGGAAGATATGCAGATAGCCGATGTGGAATTATATGTATTAATTACCGGGTTTGATGATGTATATTCAAACTACGTACTTCAGCGTACGTCTTACACTTACCAGGAGATAAAGTTCAAAGCGAAATTTGTTCCTATGTATCGCGAAAGTGATGATGGCAAAACTACTATTCTTGAAATGCATAAGCTCAACGATGTGATAGAAGTATCTTAAAAAGATCTTATGATTTATCAGGGGTTTGTTGTCGCTATCTTTTCTCAAATAAACTACTGTTTATATATACCTTCGTAGTTGATGCAATCGTCTAATTACCTTGTCATCCAGAACGAAGCCCCAAGCCTCTGCGCGAAGGCCGCAGTGAAGGATCTCCTTAATCAAGGCAACAAAAGGAAAAATACGAGAAAAACAAGGGGCATAATTGGGGCATGAATGAGGCATAAAGTGCAAGATTGATCTATTTAACCACTTGATTGTCAATATAAAATTGAGAAATCAGATTATTTTGATTTAAATGGGAAATGAGCTTTGAATTTATCTAGCCATTAATAAAATTATGATAATGCCAAACTATAAAATTGATTTAGAATAGATAATATCTTAGCAATGTAAAATGAAAATATTAGAGCTAAACTTTGAAAGGACTTGGCGTGGTGGCGAGCGCCAAACGCTCTATAATATGATGGGTTTTAGGAATGCAGGTTTGGAAGTGGATTTAATTTGTCGCAAAGGTTTTCCACTTGAGCAGCAGGCAAAGACAGAAGGATTTACCGTACATTCTTTTAGAAATATTTTCGGAGTTATTCTATATCTGCTATTCAGTAGCAGGAAGTATAAAGTTCTCCATGCACAGACGTCTCATATTCTTACATACTGTGTTTTCATTAAGCCATTTCATAGAGCAAAAGTTGTATTTACCAGGAGAGTTGATTTTGTTCCGAAAGGAAATCTTACAAGACTAAAATACAAGCTTGCTGATAATATTGTTGGAGTAAGTACAGCAGTAAAAAAGATTCTTGAAAAGTTTGCTTCAAAGAATGTATCAGTTATTTCAGATATTGCAGTTAAGCAATCACTGAATAAGAGTAGAGCCTCTCAATGGATTGATGAATTGAAATTATTGCCTGGCACTTGTATATTGGGCACCACAGCCGCGCTTGTTCCACACAAGGACCCGCTGAATATGGTAGAAGCAATACGTCTATTATCTCAAACAAGGTCTGATTTTATTTTTCTCCACTTTGGTTCAGGTGATTTGGAGAATGAAGTAAAAGAAAAAATAAAAGAATACGATTTGGAAAATGTATATAAGCTGATGGGTTTTCAGAAAGATGTGGAAGATATATTTTCTGTGTTGGATGTATTCGTAATGAGTTCACAGGAAGAGGGTTTAGGCAGTAGCGTGCTCGATGCGTTTCTATACAAAATACCGGTAGTGTCTACTGATGCTGGTGGGCTCTTAGATTTAATGAAGGATGGTCGAGGAATTATGTGTCGGAAAAAATCTCCAAAAGTGTTAGCCGATGGGATTGACTTGATTTTAAAACAAAGTACACTTGTAAAAAGTATTACTGATAAGGCATTTTCCTATGTTATAAAATATCATAGTCTTGAATACATTACAAGTCAATACCTAGAAATATTTAGATAGATACTCCTTTCCTTCTTAGAGCTGCATATTGCCTTATCTTGTTGTACTTGATCAAAGATGCATATGCTGAAAACTTGCATACCAAATAGCCATAGTACCCATCAAGTATCCCGAGTTTAAGAATATAGTCCTTAAAAAAATTCCATTTTGGTACAAACCATATTTTTATTACACTGCAATCCTTCCCTTGCTCTGCAGCAGCCTTTGCTGATATTTCGGTAAATTTTTCTATCTGTGAAATATGATCCGATATGTTGTAATAACTGTAGTGCAGTAAATCGCCTTCCAGATTTCCAATTTGTCCATTTTCATCATACAATTCCCAATGCTCATGTATTCTTTCTCCTTGCCAGCTACCTTTTGTCCTATTGTAAAGGCGCACTTTTTTATCAGGGTACCATCCGCAATGTTTTATCCACTTGCCACAATAATTTGTCAAGCGAGATAATCTATAGGCAGAGTATACAGGATTTTCCTTCACGTTCAGAATGCTTTGCCCTAGTTCTGGCGACAAAGCTTCATCCGCATCCAGCGACAATATCCAATCAAATGTTGCTTGTTCGGTTGCAAAGTTTTTTTGTACGCCAAATCCTAAAAAAGCCTGGGATATCACTTTAGCGCCATACTGCTCTGCGATAGCGGCGGTATTATCTTTTGAGAAGCTATCCACTACAATTATTTCATCCGCAATATCTTTTACTGATTGCAGACATCGTTTTAGATTTTTTTCTTCATTTAAGGTAATAACAACAACACTTATTTTAACCATGTATGGTCTTTAGCTGATTCTTCAATTTGTAAATATAGAGACTTGTAATTGCTCTTGTAGTTTAATAGACAAAGCAAAAAAATCATTTCAGGGCTGCAAAATTGATAAATTCTGAAATGAAAATAAATATTTAGTGGAGATTACTATGAAAGTAATTTTTGTCTGAGCAAAAATTCTAATTGCTCATTAGAGATTTCCAGTTTTTCAGTTTGATGCTTCTCTTCCTGCCTTCTATTATAAATTTCATAAGCTCTTTGGATAGTCATATCGAGTTCTTCTTCATTCCAGGGCTTTGATAAATAATGAAATATCTTTCCCTTATTTACTGCATCAATTACCGCATTCATGTCTGCATATCCTGTAAGCAATATTCTGATAGGCTCAGGATATATTCCCAGGATAGACTCCAGGAATTCCACCCCGGTCATATTGGGCATTCGTTGATCGGTAACTATAATATTTATTTCGCTATTTTCCAGTATTTTAACTGCATCTGCACCACTTTCTGCCGTAAAAACATTGTACTTAATGCGAAATGTTGCTTTAAATGAAATCAAATTGTTCATTTCATCATCCACATAAAGAATATTTATTTTTTTATCAGGCATTAAAGCAGAAATAAATAGTATTTTTTAAAAGATTATTGCAAGATAAGTATTTTATTTCGATATTGCATCTAATATGATGTTGTGATTTTGTACAACCCCCTTATGCACAACACATTAACCCCCTTTATTGCGTCTTACATGAAGAGATATTAGGGAGAGAAAAATAAATTAAGATGGATCACTTATACATGAGTATAAAGGATAATGCAAGGTCTATGTACCCTGTTTATCTACCGGAATTTTTTCGGTTAAAAAGTGAAGACGATAAAGGCAGATTAGAAAAGTTATTGTCATCTAATGTATGTCTTTTTATTCATGATGAAATTGAAGGGCAACTTCGGGAATTAATTAAATGCCTCAATCCTTCTGTAAATATTAAACCCGATGATTATCCGTCACTAATTCAGAAACACTTAGGTGGTAGTGATATTTATGAATATGGTGTATGGATATACTATCCATGGAGCAATCGTCTGATACATACATTAGACGAAAAGGAATTTGTTGAGGTAAGAACCAACAGAAACCAATATAAGATTACCCGCGAGGAGCAATTAACCCTTAGCTCAAAAAAGATAGGCATTATAGGTCTTTCTGTAGGCCAGTCTATAGCGCTTACAATGGCTATGGAGCGTACTTGCGGTGAACTAAGACTGGCAGATTTTGATGTGGCGGAATTAAGCAACCTCAATCGTATCCGTGCTGGTTTACAAAACATGGGAGTTAAAAAGACAGTAATTGCAGCTCGGGAAATTCTTGAAATTGACCCCTATTTAAAAGTTAAGCTGTTTGATGATGGTTTGCATAGTGGCAATATGGACGAGTTTTTTACAGGTGGCGGAAAATTGGACATTTTAGTTGAAGTATGTGATGGCCTGGATGTTAAGATCCAAAGCCGTTTTAAAGCGAGGGAATTAGGTATCCCTGTTATTATGGATACAAATGATAGGGGAATGCTTGATGTAGAGAGATTTGATTTAGAACCTTCCAGACCAATACTGCATGGCTTGGTTGGCGATCTTGATCCTCAAAAGCTAACATCATTGACGAATGAAGAAAAAATACCCATTGTGTTGCAAATGGCAAGCGCACAAAATGTATCTAAAAGAGGTAAGGCATCTATGATAGAAGTAGGTCAGTCAATATCTACATGGCCTCAGGTTGCTTCATCTGTTGTTTTGGGTGGCGCTGTAACTACCGATGTTGCGCGAAGGGTCTTGCTTGGGCAATTTAATAGCTCAGGAAGATATTATGTTGACCTTGACCAGATTATTGGTGATACAAAAGCTGCCGATATATCGGATAACAATACTTATACCAATCCATATCATCCGTTACAAAAAGATGAAATGGAGCGGCTAATAAATAAAGTACCTTCTGATTCATTACCTGGCAATGTTGCTAAACATTCCTTGTCACCTCAGCAACTTGCTGACATTGTGAAAGCCGGTATTGAAGCTCCATCCACAGGAAATGATCAACCCTGGAAGTGGTATTACAAAAACAATATGTTGTATGTATTCCACGATAGGCAACGCTCTTTTTCTTTTGGGGATTACAAAAACATAGCCTCCTATTTAACATTCGGTGCTGTTTACGAAAACATTGTTTTAGAGGCTCACAAGCTATCATTAGAAGTCGTTACAAATATTTTTCCATTAGGTACTAATGAACCTTTAGTATTGATATTTGGCTTTGAACAAAAAAAATCAGAAATAACTGAGCCGCATCAGTATGATGAGCTGGCTGCTTTTATTCCCACAAGAAATACAAATCGGAATCTAGCCCCATATAAAAAGATTGATGAAAATATTCTGGAAGAATTAAAGCTGGCGGCAGAATCGATTAATGGTGCCAACTTGAAGTGGTTGACGGATTCTGTTCAGATTAATGAAGCAGGAAAGATCATAGGTGCATTCGATAAAATGAGGATTTTAAATAAAGAAGGACATCATGATTTTGTAGAACGGGAAATGAGATGGAGCACAAAGGATGCTGAGGAAACAATGGATGGCATTGATACCCTCTCGCTTGGCTTGAATACTTCTCAGCTTTCTGCCCTGGAGATCATCAGGGAGTATAATGTGCTTGAATTTATTAAAAGTATAAAAGGCGGAAGGTTACTTGAAGCGGCAACAATGAGATCTATTGCTTGCGCTTCTGCTATCGGGCTTATTACTATGCCAAAGATTGATCCTGAACAGTATATTTTAGGCGGTCGTTCATATGAACGATTGTGGCTTGCATCCGAAAAACTTGGATTAGCTCTTCATCCTGTTATTTCACCATTATACTTTTTCCCAAGAATAAATGGAGGAAAGGATACTGGTATTTCTCAGGACGAATTAGCAGAGCTAAAAATTCTGCGTGAACGTTTTATTAAACTTTTTAATGTTCCGGATGGGCTTGCTGAAGTTTTTCTGTTTAAACTGTCGTATGCTGAACGACCAAAGATTAAATCGTTACGAATACCTTTTGAAAAAGTATTATTTACTGATTAGCCTTTATGGAGTAGCATATTTATGAAAATTAATATACGGGCATTTAGGGCAGTAGACGATTTTGACTCATGTGAATCTTATATAGATGGTCATAGACGTGTGCTCGATGCTTACGGTGTATCTAAAGTAACGTCCGCCAGTGATAACTGGAGGCACGACCCCTCTACCTATGTTGTAATAGTAGAATCAGATGATAAGACGAAAGTGTATGGTGGCGGTCGTATCCAGATACGGTCTGAAGATGTGAAGATGCCAATGGAAGGTGCTATTGCAATTTTAGATACCAATATTTATTCTTATGTAGATAAAATAGGTAACTATAATGTAGCGGAATTTTGCGGTCTTTGGAATTCAAAAGAAGTTGCAGGGTATGGGATTGGTAGTATTTTTTTAGGAAGGATCGGTGTTGCGATAATTACTCAACTCGATTTGCAATATTTAATGGCGCTTTGTTCACCTGCTACTTTGAGAAATTGTTTAAAAGTGGGTTTTGAAATTATCAGGGAATTAGGTAACAATGGAACTTTTTATTATCCCAAGCAGGATCTTTTAGCAACGGCACTGATAATAAAAGATATTTATAATTTGCCTACCGCTAACCCTATTGAAAGAGAGGCCATCATGAAATTAAGACAAGATCCTATTCAATATGCCATTGAAAGTGGCCCAAAAGGAGAAATGGAGATAAATTATGACATTCGCCTAAATCTTTCCCACATACATCAAAAATGAACAGACCATTTTTCAGGTTTTTAGTTACAGCTATTTTAATTTTTATTTGTACTCCTCATAGCTGGGCTGATACTGTACTTTATGATAGCGGCAGAATATTGATAGGTAATCAGGTAGAGATATTGAATGATAGTTTAAATAAGTACACTCCACAAGACGCTATTAATTCTCCATTATTCTTTAAGAGTAAACAAACAACTCCCAATTTTGATATCAGTAATTCTACGTACTGGATAAAATTCTCAATTAAAAATATAACAAGTAACCCCCATTTGCTTCTTGAAATAGATAATGCATTAGTTGATACATGTAATTTATATTTTGTAAGAGGGAATGAGGTTGTTTTACTGCAATCGGAAGGAACAGCAAAAAAATACAGCAGCCGAAGATATAAATATCCGGACTTTATTTACGATCTCGAAGTTGGTAAAGACTCAACGGTTACTTACCTGCTAAAAGTAAAAAGTTCAGAACAGTTGCTTGTGCCAATGATAGTTGGTACTCCTCAATCAATGGCTGAAGCTCAAAATACTAAAGATGTAATTTCAGGAATACATATTGGTGTTTTACTGGTAATGATTTTGTATAATTTTTTCATTTTTCTTTCTACACGGGATAGAAGCTATTTATTCTATGTGTTATATATCCTGTTTATAGGTTTAACACAAACAATTCTTACAGGTTACAGTTTCAAATATTTATTTCCTAACAATCCTTCATTGTTTAATTATGCAATAGTAGTATCACCATCTTTAGCAGGAATTAGTGCCATATATTTCATAAAGTCATTTTTGCATACCCGACAGCGAACGCCAATTCTTAATAAATTATTATGGATCCTGGTTGCCATGTATGCTGTGGCTGCAAGTATAAGACTGGCCGGGTTTGATCAGTTGAGCTCTAGGGCAGTAGATATAACAGCCCTTTTAGCGGCCGTTATTGTGTACATCATTGTCATCAAATTATCTCTTCAAAATTATCGCCCTGCGAAATTCTTCCTTCTTGCCTGGACCATTTTTATTTTAGGATTGGTATTATTTGTTCTGCGCAACCTGAACATATTACCCTATTCTAATTTTACTAATTATACAATGCAGGTAGGTACGGTTATAGAAGTAACCTTGCTGTCTATAGCACTAGCCGACAAGATCAATATACTTGACAGGGAAAGAAAAATATCTCAGGCTGAGGCTTTACGTGTAGCACAGGAAAATGAACGTATCATTCGCGAACAGAATGTTTTCCTGGAATCTAAAGTGACAGAGCGTACCGTTGAATTACAGGCATCTAATAATGAATTAAATAAAACACTGAAAGAGTTAAAAGACGCAGAAACCCAGTTGGTTGAATCCGAAAAAATGGCCTCTTTGGGTCAGCTAACTGCCGGCATAGCCCACGAGATTAATAATCCGATTAATTTTGTTACCTCCAATATTAAGCCCTTAAAAAGGGATGTAAGTATCTTGCTCGACGCTGTTCAGGCTATTGAAAATGTTAGCATAATGGACAGCTCAATAGCTGAAAAGCAAAAACAGATCAGTGAATATAAGGCGGAAATTGACTTCGATTACTTGAAGGAAGAGATAGATCATCTGTTAAAAGGCATCGGTGAAGGAGCTTCGAGGACAGCTGAAATTGTAAAAGGATTACGGATCTTCTCGCGTCTTGATGAAGACGATCTGAAAAAAGCGGATATAAATGAAGGTCTTGATTCTACACTGGTAATTATAAATAATCTTTTAAACAACCGCATAAAAGTTATAAAAGAATATGGCAACCTTCCCTTGATAGAATGTTATCCGGGAAAATTAAACCAGGTATTTCTGAATATGATTACCAATGCGATACATGCTATTAATAAACAGCATGAAACAGATGATAACGGAGCGCTTAAGATTAGTACAACCAATGACGAACAAAATGTTTACATAAAAATAAAGGATAACGGTACAGGCATGGATGAAAATACCAAAAAGAAGCTTTTCGAGCCATTTTTCACAACCAAAGATGTTGGCGAAGGAACTGGTTTAGGCCTTTCTATTGCTTATAATACTATCAAAAAGCATAATGGAGTAATACATGTCAATTCTACACTGGGTGAGGGTACTGAATTTATTATCGAACTTCCTATTATTCATTAATTAATGTACATTAGTGCCTATTGAGCAAGGCTGATAAAATAAAGATTTTATACGTTGACGACGAAGTCAATAATCTGAATGGATTTAGAGCGTCATTCAGGTTTGACTATAATGTATTAATTGCTAACAACACTGACGAGGCAGTTAATCATTTAAATCAAAATTCGGATATACGTGTTATACTTTGCGATCAGAGAATGCCTGATAAATCAGGAGTGCAATTTTTTCAGGAAATACGTAATGAATATCCCAATCCCATAAGGATGCTCATTACGGGTTATACAGATATAGAATCTGTAATTGACGCTATAAACCGTGGCAATATTTTTAGGTATATAAAAAAGCCGTGGACAGATGCTGATATCCAGTCTGCAATAGATGAAGGCAATAAATTCTATCTGACTAATAATATGCTGGCAATAAAAAATGAAGAGCTGCAAAAAGCATATAATGAGTTAGATAAATTTGCATATAGTGTAAGCCATGATATGCGTGGCCCTCTATTAAGTATTTTAGGAGCAGTAGAAGTTGCGAAGAGCATTGATAACATTTCTGAGATAAAGGAAATGTTGGAACTAATGCATAAGTCGGTACAAAAATTAGATGATCTTATACAAAATGTCCACGAATACTATAACCTGAAAAGGGGAGAGCTGCAGATATCTGAAATAAATTTTAATGATGTTATAGTTGGCCTGAAAGACTTTTTTGATATGACAGGCAAGATGAGCAATGTAAAGTTCGCCACAGTAGTTAATCAACAGGAAACATTCAGGTCTGATGAAGTCTGTTTAAAGATTATTTTAAATAATTTATTATCAAACGCGTTTAAGTATCAAAGAAAGAATAATGGTGATAAATTTGTAGAATTAAACGTTGAGGTCAACAGGGGAAATGTACTCATTTATGTTAAGGATAACGGATTAGGGATTGACGATATTCACATAAATAATATATTTAACATGTTTTTCAGAGCCACTTCGGAAGAAATAGGCTCAGGTTTTGGTTTGTATAATGTAAAGGACGCATTAAGAAAACTAAACGGAGAGATTTCTGTCGACTCAAAGATTAATGAGGGCACTACATTTAAAGTGATTATCCCAAGTAAATAAAATGATTGGACACAAATTAAATTTTATAGTAATAGACGATAGTAAGCTTGATTGTTTTATAGCGGAGAAAATAATCCGTAATACAGGTAGGAGTGAAAATATTCGTTCATTTTTAGATGGTGCGGACGCATTGGATTATATCAGCAAAACACTTGTTCCCGCTGATGAAACTAAAACAATACTCATTGTCGACATTCAAATGCCGGTAATGAATGGGTTTGAGTTTGTAGAAGCATTTGAGAAATTTCCAAAAGAAATACAGGATAATTATATCATTTTCGTTCTTTCGTCTTCTATCAATGAAAATGATCTAAACCGTGTGCGCAATTATCCTTCAGTAAAGCATTTTCTTAATAAGCCTTTGACTAGCAATACTTTATCAGCATTACTAGAATGGGTATAATGTAGAATTATTTCACTGGTTCAACAGTATAGCCTTCTTGTCTTAATAAATTTATAACTCCTTTTTCTCCCCATAAATGCCCTGCGCCTACAGCAAAGAAAACAGACTTTTGTTCCATTCTTTCTTCCATTCTTCCGATCCATTTTTCGTTACGCTCGTCAATAAACTCGTCTAAATTATCACCATCGCTTTTCGATGCCTGTATCAGGCTATACAACTTTGAAAGGTCTTGTTTTTTGTATGCTTTGATCAGCGTTTCATATTCCTCCTGATCATTGCTTTTACCTTGTGTGCTTTCAAGTAATTCTTTTACAACAGTGTCTATAGGGATATTTTCAAGTAATGCAATTTGTTCTTGTGGATCCTCGAGGCCAGCAACCTTTTTTTTATTTTTTATAGCCTTACTCTTCAATTTATCTTCATAAGCCACAGGATTAGGACAGGATACAGTTTTTAATGCCAGAAGACTTTCCAACATTACAGGCTTTACTTGTTGAAATTGAAACATCGTAATATCAATACCTAAGCTGTCTTTAAAGTAATGCTGTATGATTCTGTATTGATCTTCGGTAAAATAATCCTTTAATTTTTTATCTTTATCTATCATCCATGTAGCTATTTGCATCATCACGCGCGGATCTGCAAGATCCATTTCAAAACACACCTCATCACATTTTTTAAAACATTCCTCCATCTTTTTGGTCCATATATAATCAGTGGGACAGATCAAATGAATAGTACCAAACAGGTAAGACGGCTTATTCATATCCTTACTGCTGATACGCCAGAGCAATGAATTTCCTATTGTATCAGTTTTTTGAGCTGACGAGATTGTACAAGTAATAAATGTTATTGCGCTGAATAATAACAATAACTTTTTCATTTTTTAAAATTAATCTTATTCAATTAACCTTGTGTATTTCTTTTTGCTTAAAACTCATTGGTTTACGTGATGTATATGATAGACAATTAGATCTTTTTTTTAAAAAAAAGATTAGTTCTGTTAAATTTTATTAATAAATATCATCGGAGGCACAGATTTTTCTTGTCTGTTAAAAGTTAAGGTATTAAATTTAAAAAGATGAATTTTTTAAATCTCAACAAACCAATAAATAAGCTAAAACCACAGGTTGGTAGATTGCTTATTGCTGAGCCATTCTTAAATGATCCGAATTTTGCAAGGTCTGTTATATTGATTTGCGAACATGGAGAAGAGGGCACTGTTGGTTTTGCTTTAAATCGAACTACAGAACTGACGTTGGGGGATTTATTGCCTGAGCTATATACTCCCCTTAAAGTATTTCAAGGTGGCCCTGTTCAGATGGATACATTGCACATGATACATCGTATACCTCAGATTCTGGATGGAAATGAATTAAATAAAGGAGTGTATTGGGGTGGTTCGTATGAAGCATTACAGGAGGCGATAATAAATAAGATCTGCAAGCCGGCGGACATACGATTGTTTATTGGTTATTCCGGTTGGTCGCCTGGGCAATTGGAGCGGGAGCTACTTGAGAATTCATGGATAGTTGCAGATATGGCAAGTGAGCTACTGTTTGAGACTGAACCCGAAGATGTCTGGAAACGAGCTATAAGCCTGCTTGGTAGTGATTTTGCATACCTTGCTAATATGCCCACTAACCCTCAATTAAACTAATAAACAGTCTTATTTTTATTTCTTGTAAATTGGCAACTTCTTATTTTTAAATTTATAGTTGCAAGAAATAGAAAATGTTTAAAAAGCTCCTGACTGTATTAATTATTTCATTGGTATTTATAGCTTGTAAGAAGCATGTTAAAACAGGAAAACCCCATGCAGATGGAAATTATTGGTCTATAAAACAATTTGCGCAGGATCAGTTTAATACTTTTCACAATCAGCCCTTCACACTTCAAAGAATAATTACTGTAAACGGGAAATCGGATACTTCCTATGTGTCTGCTTTTGAGATGGACTGGGGCTATATTCTAAAGATTTTTTTTGAATCAGATATTAGCGATCAAAAATACCTGGATCATTATAGCTTCGAAACCTTTGATGATAATATTACACAGTCAAGAACTTTTTATTACCAGGCTATCGATGATAATTTGTTTACTCGTAAATTACAGATATTAGTCGATCCTGTAAATAATAGGATACATAATATATACATCGAAACAAGCAAACATACTCGTTGGGGAGAGCGTGACGAAAAGCTATATTACTCACCTGTAAAAGAGATACAAATACAGATTTATGAAAAATCTTTTATGAGTGATCCAAAGGACTCGCTTATTGAATATAGATTTATGTAATAATTTTTGAGTGAATGACGAGAGAAGAATTTAGTAAAATAGCATCAACTATACCACATCAACCAGGCTGTTATAAATATTATGATGTGCACAGTGAGCTATTGTATGTGGGCAAGGCAAAAGATATAAGAAAGAGAGTAGGCTCTTATTTCAATAAGGCTTATGATAATTATAAAACCCAACGGCTGGTATCTCTGATACATAAGATTGATTACACCGTCACTAATACAGAACATGATGCTTTTCTACTTGAAAATTCACTTATTAAGCATTATCAGCCACGTTTCAATATAGAATTAAAAGACGATAAATCTTACCCATACATTGTAATAAAAAAAGAGCCTTTCCCGAGAGTGTTTTTAACAAGAAGAGTGATAAGGGATGGGTCTGAATATTTAGGACCATTTACCGGCTTAGGCAGAGTTCGTGAACTATTGGACCTGATAAAACAAAATATACCATTACGCACATGCAGTTTGAATTTGACAAAGCAAAATATTGTAAAAGGTAAATTTAAGGTATGTCTTGAGTATCATTTAGGTAATTGCAAAGGCCCGTGCGAAGGATTGCAAAATGAAGAAGAATACATTCAAAACCTGCAACAGGTGAAACATGTCCTGAGAGGAAATATTGGTGAGGTGATAAAATATCTGAAAAGTGAAATGCTACAATATGCGTCATCAATGCAATTTGAAAGGGCTGAAGTGATCAGGCAAAAAATTGATTCGCTGCAAAAATATCAGAGTAAATCTGCTGTGGTTAACCCCAATATGGGTAATATAGATGTTGTTTCCATTATTAGCGATGAGAATAACTTTTTTGTCAATTACATGATGCTAAGCGGCGGATGCATCATATATGCAAAGACGATACAGGTAGAAAAGAAACTAGACGAGTTGGAGACAGACATACTTTCTATAGCTCTGGATAGGATGCGGGAGACATTTCAAAGTAATGCCAACGAAGCTATAGTGCCATTTGTTATAGATGTTACAGAACCAGGAATGAAAGTAACTGTTCCGAAAGCTGGTGATAAAAAAAAGATATTAGATCTAAGTATAAAAAATGCTGAGATCTTTCGCGATGAAGTAAGGAAAAGAGAAACCCTAGTCTTGGGCGAAGCATCCAGGGAGACGAATATGCAGATATTGGAAGAGCTGCAGGATTCTTTGCAGCTTGCTGACCTGCCGGTTCATATTGAATGTTTTGATAACTCCAATTTTCAAGGTTCATATCCGGTAGCCGCTATGGTATGTTTTAAGAATGGGGTTGCATCTAAAAAAGATTATCGTCATTTTCATATAAAGACTGTACAAGGCATTAATGATTTTGCTTCGATGAGTGAGATCGTATATCGCCGCTATAAGCGATTATTAGATGAAGAGCAATCATTACCTCAATTGGTTATCATTGATGGAGGCAAAGGACAACTAAATGCAGCTCTTGAAAGCATAGAAAAGCTCGGCCTCATGGGGAGGATGACCCTGGTTGGTTTAGCAAAAAGAGAAGAGTCTATTTTCTTTCCAGGCGATAATGATCCTCTGCAATTACCATTCGATAGCAAAGCTCATTTGCTTATCAGGCGTATTCGGGATGAAGTACATCGGTTCGGTATTACGTTTCATAGGCAAACACGTAGCAAAGGCACAATAAAAAATGAGCTGGAGGGTATACCCGGTATCGGCGAAAAAACAGCTACAGAACTGCTCTCTATGTTTCGCTCCGTAAAGAATATTAAAACACTTACGGAAAGAGAACTTACAAAGGCTGTAGGGATGGCAAAGGCAAGAATTGTGTGGAGTTATTTTCATAAAGATGAAATTATCGGAGACCAGGAACAAAATTGGGTGGAACGATAGGGCATACTGTGCTATCTTTGCGAAAAAATTATATGTCCGGGGAATCAAAACCATCTCTTCTACTAAGTATATTTAAAATGAGATGCCCCAATTGCCGTAAGGGAAGGATGTTTGAGAATAAAACTATTTTTCCGCTTAAACAATTATTAAAAATGCCGGACCACTGCCCAGTATGTGGTCAGAAAATGGAGCTGGAAGTTGGTTTCTACTACGGTACCGGATATGTAAGTTATGCTTTATCTCTCGCTCTATTTGCTTTTAACCTTGTATGGTATTGGCTGATCTTCGGTATTTCTTACAAGGACTACAGCATATATTATTACCTTATTACAAGCATTACAATAGTGGTATTGCTTCAGCCATGGCTAATGCGGATGTCAAGGGTGCTATACCTATATATGTTTGTAAAATATGGCAAAGGAGCCAGGGTAAGATCTCAGGAATAATATTTGAGCTATTTCAAAATCACGTTATTGGGGTTAATATTCAAGTAAATTTTATTGATTTCTTTGCATATATATTACTCCTTTATTAATTTACAGAATTATATAAAAACCATAAAAAGATGAAAATTGCTCAACTAGCCGCGCTGGCGTTTGTATTATTTGCCAATGTGGCAACCGTGAAAGCTCAAACCGCAGATGAAATTGTTCAAAAATCTATAGATGCAACAGGAGGTATGGATAATTGGAAAAAAGTAAACTCTATGAAGATGACTGGTAGTGTTAACGCAAATGGACAAGAAATTGTAGTAACAGTAACAACTTTAAATGGTAAAGGGACAAGACAGGATATTACCATAGGTGGTATGCAGAACTATAGTATTCTTACCCCTGTAGCCGGATGGCAATATTTTCCTGTAGGTGGCCAGACTAAAGCCGAAGCAATGACTGCTGATGAAGTGAAACAGGGACAAGACGAGTTGGATTTACAAGGTGCGATAATTGATTATAAAGCAAAGGGAAACAAAATTGAATATCTTGGTAAAGACGATGTAGAAGGTACAGATTGTTATAAAGTAAAATTGACTTATAAAAGTGGTAAAGAAGAAACAATGTATTTCGATGCTTCTAACTACTACCATATTCGTTCTGTCGAAAAAGTACAAGTAGATGGTAAAGACCAGGAAGTAACAATGAATTATAGCAATTACAAAAAATTGCCAGAAGGTATTGTTTTCCCTATGACAGTTGGTTCTCCACAGGGAGAGGTTACTTTCAAAAGCGTTGAGATTAATACGCCGGTAGATGAAAGCATCTTTAAGCCAACTAATTAATCTGACTTAAAATATTAACCCGCTTAGCGGGTTTTTTTATCCTTTTTTCTAAATAAATTTTTATGAGAAGGCAATCATTGTTGCTTCTTGCTGTATTATCCGCAGGTACACTGCAAGCTCAGACCAAGGTTAATTCTTATACGTTTGGCGCAATGGAAGCCCGCTGGTTGGGCCCTGGCACCATGAGCGGAAGAATTACTGCTATAGACGGCGAAAATGCAGACAGCAGAACATTATACGTAGGAACTGCAGGTGGCGGTGTATGGAAAAGCACAAATGCCGGCGCTTCATTTAAGCCGATATTCGATAAATATTGCATGAGCATAGGTGCGGTAACTATCGACCAGTCACATCCTAATACTGTATTTGTTGGGGCAGGTGAAAGCAATATGCGCAATACTGCATCAATTGGAGATGGCTTGTACAGATCAACAGATGGAGGCGACAACTGGATAAAAGTTGGGCTTGATAGTACAGAGCATATTGCAAAGATCGTGATTGACCCTAAAAACGACAGCAATATATATGTAGCAGCACCAGGTCCATTATGGAGTGATAGTAAGCATAGAGGGCTATATAAATCAACAGATGGTGGGCAAACATGGAATAAAATATTGTATGTAAACGAAAAGACAGGCTGTGCTGATGTCGCAGTAGATCCGACAAATCCCAATATTGTATATGCTACTACATGGGAATTTAGAAGGCTGCCTTACGCATTCAATTCCGGCGGTATGGGTAGTGGGATGTGGAAAAGCACCGATGGTGGCAAAACATGGAGAGAACTGAAACAAGGGCTTCCCGAAAAACCATTCGGACGTATTGCATTGGCAATGGCCCCAAGTGCTCCTCAAAATTTATTGGCTATTGTAGAATCAAAAGAAACTGCTCTTTACATATCATCCAATGGAGGCGAAACATGGCAAAAGCAAAGTGCTACCATGAATGTGGTATCAAGGCCATTTTATTTCAGCACATTGGTTGTCGATCCTAAAGATCCTAAACGGGTGTATCGTCCTGCATTTCAGTTCTCTTATTCAGATGATGGGGGACATTCTTTCAGCGACGCATCTAATGAAGGAGGTTGGGTACATAGCGATCAACACGCTCTTTGGATAAATCCTAACTATACTAATCAAATGTACCTCGGCACCGATGGAGGTGTTTATTACAGCCTCGACCGTGGAGCTACCTGGATGTTTGTACGCAACCTGCCCGTTGGGCAATTTTATCATGTAGCACTGGATAAACGAGATCCTTATCGCATTTATGGTGGTTTGCAGGACAATGGTAGCTGGATGGCTCCTTCAGCAACTCCCGGAGGAGTGAATAATGAAAGCTGGACACCGCTTTATGGTGGTGATGGCTTCTGGTGTGTGCCTGACCTGGTGGATAGCAATACTGCTTATGCAGAGGCGCAGGGTGGTAACATGGGACGCATAGATCTAACTACCTTAAAAACCGTAGATATAACTCCACAGGCAGAAGAAGGTGACGAAAAACTGCGTTGGAATTGGAATACTCCCATAGTAGTAGGGCAGGGAGACAATCATGATTTATATACGGCGGCTCAATATCTATATAAAACAACTGACCAGGGACGTAGCTGGCAAAAGATATCACCTGACCTTACGACAAATGATAAGAAAAAGCAGGACCAGGAAAATTCCGGTGGTTTGAGCGAAGATAATTCTTCTGCTGAAAATCATTGCACCATTTACTCCATTGCTGAATCTCCTTTGGATGCGAATATGATATGGGTTGGTACTGATGATGGCAACCTGCAATTGACTACTAATGGCGGGAAATCATGGACCAATGTTTCTAAAAATTATGCATTAGCAGGAATCCCTGCGCAGACATGGGTGAGCAGCATAGAGCCATCACGTTTTGATAAGAATACAGTTTATGCAACTTTTGATAATCACATGTACGGAGATATGAAAACTTATCTCGGTAAATCCACAGACGGAGGCAAAACATGGAAATTGATGAGCAGCGACGTATTTACAGGCTATGCAAATAAAATAAAAGAAGACCTTGTAAATAAAGACTTGCTCTTTTTAGGTACTGAAAGAGGTTTGTTTGCAACTGTAGATGGTGGTGAAAGCTGGTTCAGGATGAAGGACCATATCCCTGATTACTGCATGGTGCGTGATATACAGATACAGCCCGAAACCAACGATCTTGTTATAGCGACTCACGGAAGAGGTATTATGATCGTTGAAGACATTACTCCGATGAGAAGCATGACTAAAGACATTGTTGATAAAGATGTTTACCTGTTTACCAATAAGCCAATAGCTATCAATATGGGTAAATACGGAGGTGGAGCATTTCCTATAGTAGGCGGATGGTATGGTGGTAACCCCGATGACATACCACCTGTTCAATATTATCTGAAAAATAGAGTAAGCACAGGCGAGATAAAATTAGAAATATATGATGCTGATAATAAGCTGGTACAATCTATACCGGGAACCAATCGGAAGGGCATTAATAAAGTTTATTGGAACTTGCGATATACCCCACCCAAAACAGCCACGGGAGGTACAAAAGCTGATTTCGGTGAGTTCGTAGCGCCGCTTGTGAAGCCGGGCATGTACACTGTAAAATTAAAAGTAGGCGATAAAGATTATAACAGCCAGCTTATGATGATACATGATGCAAACAATAAGTATTTTACCAAAGAAGACGCTGAGGTACAATACAAAGCGGCTATGCAACTGTATCAGATGCACGAACAACTGTCTGCATTGGTAGATAAAATAAATGCCGAGCAGAAAATGATAAAAGACGATAGTGTGGCAGCAAGAAACCCCAAAACAAAGAAGCTATTATCTGAGTACAACAACAAGCTGGAAAACCTGAGAGCCACATTGCTGGCTACCAAGCATAGGTCGATCTTTGCAGAAGAGAAGAGACTGAGAGAATATATTACTGAAGTATATAGTGCAGTTTGCGATCAGGAATGCCGCCCTACCAATTTGCAATTGGGCCGTATCCCTGTGCTGCAGGAAGACTTACAGAAAGGGCAGGATAGTTATCAAACTATCTCTGCTTCGTATGCAGATAAAGTGAAGAAGGCCGTAGAGGATGATAAAATCTCCGGTACGAGAAACAGTAATTAGTATAAGTCTTTAATGTGATTTCCGGTTTATGATGATTTTTCATCGTAAACCGGATTTTTTATTGTTGCCAATCCTCTGAAATCTTTACTGTGCATAGGTTATTATGGTTGACATTAACGTATGGAATTTCCGATTTTGTTACCGTTTTGTTGCTGGTTTATTACCGGTATTTCCGATTGCATTGCTGAGGTATTTCCGATATTTCAAAGAGCTTTTGTGATAGTTATTCTTAATACAGAATAATTTCCGTTTTGCAAGTTATGATGATAGATATAGGGTTTCCAAAAATAGTTAGCGACAATAAACCCCAGGGAACAATTCGACAATTTGGATCTGATTTGTTTGCGTTAGGCTAAGTGCATGTGCTCAGGAGATATTTCACTGCGTTCAATATGACAAAGACTATTTGGCAATCCTTTTTAAATGATATTACCCCTTTTTATATCAGGGATTTTACCTAACTTTGCGCCTTATTTTTAGCTTTGGGCATAGTCTATGTCGGATAAATACCGGGAATTCAAACAGTTAAATATGCCTTCCATAGAGCAGGAGTTTCTGCGCCACTGGAAGGAGGGTAAATGCTTCGAGGAGAGTGTAAGATTAAGAGAGGGTGCAACTCCATTTGTATTTTATGAAGGCCCGCCAAGCGCTAACGGTATGCCTGGTATTCATCATGTAATTTCCCGTACTCTTAAAGATCTTGTTTGCAGGTATAAAACCATGCAGGGTTTCCAGGTAAAACGTAAGGCCGGTTGGGATACCCATGGTCTGCCTGTGGAGCTTGGGGTGGAAAAAGAATTGGGTATCACCAAAGAAGATATAGGAAAGAAAATAACAGTAGAAGAATATAACGAGAAGTGTCGCGAAGCCGTGATGCGCTACAAGCACAAGTGGGAAGAAATAACGGAGAAGATGGGATACTGGGTAGACATGAGCGACCCATATGTGACGTTTGATAATAAATACATAGAGACACTTTGGTGGGCTCTTAAGGAATTATACAATAAAGGTTTCCTATATAAAAGTGTCAGCATACAACCTTATTCTCCTGCTGCAGGTACGGGTCTAAGCAGCCATGAATTGAACCAGCCAGGTACTTATAAAGATGTAAAAGATACTACGGTGGTGGCAATGTTCACTATTACGCAGGAGTTGACACAGGAAGGCGGGGTACATCACTTTGCAGCTCAATTACTGGAGAAAGCTGATAAGGCATGGGACGGTTATGAGGGCGATAAGGCAGTGAACGGAAGGGTAGACATATTGGCATGGACAACCACGCCGTGGACCTTACCATCGAATTGCGGACTGACTGTAGGGGCAGATATTGATTATGTATTAGTAAAAACGTTCAATCCATATACACATCAGCCAGCCAATGTAATTCTTGCTAAGGCATTGCTTGGAAAATACTTTAAACAAGAATTAGAAAACGCTGATTTTAAATTATATACGCAAGATGGCAAGGCGTTGCCATGGCAAATATTAGCAGAATTTAAAGGAAGAGACCTGGAGGGTATAAGATATAAACAATTATTTCAGTTTGAAGGTAATACCCGGCAAGTAGCCGGAGGTGACCCATGGAGAGTAATATTGGGTGATTTCGTTACTACAGAAGATGGTACCGGTATAGTACATACTGCTCCAGCTTTTGGTGCGGACGATTACAGGGTAGGTAGAAAGAACAACATAGGTATTTTGGTGATGGTAGATAAGGAAGGGAAGTTTAATGACTATACAGGAGAATTTAGTGGCAGATATGTAAAAAATTATAAAGACAATCCCGAATATAAAGATGTAGATGTGGACCTTGCTGTGAAACTAAAACAGGAAGGGCATGCATTTAAAATAGAAAAATACGAGCACACCTATCCCCATTGTTGGAGAACTGATAAGCCGGTGATCTATTATCCGCTTGATGCATGGTTTATAAAGACCACTGCTGTGAAAGACCGAATGGTAGAGCTGAACAAAACTATTAACTGGAAACCTAAAGCAACAGGTGAAGGTAGGTTTGGTAACTGGTTGGAAAACATGGTGGATTGGAATTTGAGCCGCAGTCGCTTTTGGGGTACTCCACTGCCAGTTTGGGTGAGTGATGACGGAACAGAAATGAAATGTATTGGTAGTATCGACGAGTTAATTTCTGAAGTAAATAAGGCTGATAAGAAACTGGAAACCAACCAGTTTATTGATAGAGATAAGCTTGATTTACATAAACCTTATGTTGATCAGATAGTTTTAGTTTCAGATAGTGGAAAGCCGATGCACCGTGAGCCGGACCTTGTGGATGTATGGTTTGATAGTGGGGCAATGCCGTATGCGCAGCTTCATTATCCCTTCGAACCACATCATAAAAAGGATCTGGCTAAAAACTTTCCTGCTGATTTTATAGCGGAAGGGGTGGACCAGACGAGAGGATGGTTTTATACGTTACATGCCCTTGGGGTAATGCTATGTGATAGCGTGGCCTACAAAACCGTAGTATCGAATGGATTGGTGCTGGATAAGAATGGAAATAAGATGAGCAAACGTGTGGGGAACGTTATAGATCCTTTTAGTACAATAGAAAAATATAGTGCAGATGCTACCAGATGGTACTTGATAACCAATGCAAGCCCATGGGATAGCTTACGATTTGATTTAGAAGGAATTAAAGAAGTTCAACGGAAGTATTTTGGAACCCTCTATAATACCTATCAGTTCTTTGCGCTATATGCCAATGTAGATAGT
>Ga0134128_10000441_pt1 | contig 57947 bp, 43 predicted proteins | sample KB31754_FD_96462 | JGI IMG/M metagenome (GOLD analysis project Ga0134128, IMG submission 96462) | Terrestrial soil microbial communities with excess Nitrogen fertilizer from Kellogg Biological Station, Michigan, USA - KB3-175-4 | ecosystem: Environmental > Terrestrial > Soil > Unclassified ... | reverse complement strand
TTTTCTCATTGTTACCAATTCATCATTATCACTTTCTGATTTCTGATTACTGAACGCTGCTAATTTTTGATTGACTTTCTGTAAAGAATAAAATATATCAGTTCTTCTTCCTTTTGCTTCTTCCAGGTTAGTTTCAAGTTCCTTGATCAGATCCAATTCGCTGGTGCTTTCGATGTCTACATTTACAAGCCCTTGCGCGCGAAGTGCATCATTTTTCGCATCTAATTCCTGCTTTTTCTTTTCCATTAAGCTTCTCAGGGTATCGATCGACTCTGTAGATTTCTCACTTCGTATGGTTTTATAATACCTTAAAAAATCCTGGTAGAGATTATTTACTACAAATGCGGACAATTCGGGATTTTCCGATTTGTAGTCTATTTCGATATAGTCTGTACGTTGCAGGCGATTAACATCAAGATACTTTGAGATGGAGTTATAATCGTATTGGTATAGCTTTAAGAACTCAAGCAATTTCCTTTCTTCAGGTTTAAATGAAGTAAGAACGCTCATGGTTTCCAGTTTGTCTTTGAACACCTGAATGGCCTCGTTGCGATCAACCTGTTGATACAGGTCCGAGTTCTTTTGCTGTTGTGTTAGATAACGGAAAGGTTTAGGGCTTTCCAGGTCATGTAAAATCAACGTATAGGACAACAGGCTTATAACCGTTGGTGATGTAAATGTTACAAGCGCGTTGTTGAATTTAGTATCTGCTTCAAAGAAATTGAAGGTGTTGTTTGATACCTTTATTTCATCACTGACGGTAAAACCAGTTGAAACCTGTGCCGATGAACTATATAATTTTGCCTCATTTCTGGTAAGCAGGTATGCGACCACGGTGGCTATAATGGCCGAGCCAATTATAATCCATTTCCGCTTTAGCAGAACTTTGAAAAGATAAATGAAATCCATTGTTTAAAAATTCAGGTAGTATAATAATTGTTTGTTTTCGTTTATTCTTTTATAAGCTTTATAACTGAAGTGTTTTGATTGTTAGCAAATGATAGTTTAACTATGTATAATCCTTCTTTTGATAAATTATGATCAGCGTTGATCCTTATTGCGTTTGTTCCAACTTGTATATTGTCATATTCGTTTTTATAAACAAGGCGTCCTGTAACATCATAGATCGCCAGCTTTACTTTTTCATTCTGCTTTTCGTTGTTTTGAATTGACAATGTAAAATATTGGGTAAAGGGATTAGGATACGCGCTTATAGAGCCTTCGTTATTTACAATCAGCTCAGGACTTGAAAGTGTGTTTTTATAGATCGATTTTGATTTGGAAGCAGGCGGAACGGGCGTCACAGTAGAGGTAGAGGGATTATATCCCTGTACTACTAATGCGTTGATTAGTCCGAATTGAGAAGTTAGAGTGCCTGGCATCACTGCAATATTAATATTGCCATTACTGTCCGGGGCAATATTATACAGCGTTAACGAGCCTTTAGTATTTAAGGATGCGTTTAACAGAGGAGCAACCGAGAGATCCGTACTGCTATTATTAATAATAAAGGCTGAGTTTACATCGCCATAAGCCTGTGAGCTGGCCATGAAAGTAAGATTGTACTTCATTGCCATGTCTAGCCCTGATATAGTAAAAGTTCCGATCTGACCAGGGAAAAGGCCATATGCGTCCATCAACACACTATCAGGATATATTCCTGAATTGTTACCGGTATTCATACCTGCGCCGTACAAGCCACCCCAGGTATTTGTTAAAGTCATCCCGATGGATGTAGGCACATTTTGATCATCGGTAAAGTTGTTCCAAATAGCATTTGGCTGAGGAATTAAATCCAGATTATTCCACAGTACCGGAGCATTATCCACGCTTGTGTAATTAATATAAACAGCGTAGGCAAGTGTATTAGCAGTAACCGCATTGCTAAAATTGGAATGTGTAGCAGTATCCTTAAAAGCCCTTACAATATAATAATATGTTTTGTTCGGATTGACATTTGAATCTTTGTATGAAGTACTGCCCGCAGCAATAGTTGTAAGTAATGAGTACACATTAGTGCTATCATTAGCTCTCCATATTTCATAGCCGGCTTCGTTGCTGGCTCTATCCTGCCATTGTAATGACACATAGCTACGCTTTGTATCGATTACCCTGAGATCTGTGGGACTAAGGAGACTTAAAGAACTATCATAACTCTGTATGATCAGTGAACTGATAAAAGCATAGTCGGCTCCCGTTCCTTTAGTAATACTAATGTATACTTTTCCGCTGGTGTCAGCGCTAATACCATTTATCGCAACTGTTTTATTAATATTATATGAGGCATTACATGATACGGTTTGATTTCGTATAGTGAAATTTGTGAGGCCATTTAATCCATCATCATGGCTATTAAAAAATACGAAGTTGTATTTTTTATTTTTTGACAAGCCGGATACTAATATAGTATCTGCATTGGTAGTTCCCTCAAACTCTCCAGGACGCATAACCGCTTCGGGGTATATAGCCTGACCATTGCGCGGGCGCATACCTGATGCGACGACTCCCTGGAAGCCGTTTTTGAATGTAATGGATATACTGGAGGAGCTATTGCCATCGTCCAGCAGGTTTGTGAAATTAGTACCTGCGAACGGCCATCCTGCTAAGTTGTTCCAGGGCTTTCCGGCCATAGTGCCATCTGAAAAATTAAGATAAACAGATGTCACATCTTTATCTGTAACTGAGATATCGAAGCTTGTCGACCTGCTTGAATCACTTTTGTCTGTAGCTGTGACAGTAATGCCAGGATAGTATCCAACATTATTCAATGTTGGTGTAACAAGTATTGTTCCTTTCCCATTACCACTGTCTACCAAAGTAGCAAATGATGGCAACCCGGTAGCAGTAAGAGTAATTTGATCGGTACTATCGTCAATTGCAACGATATTAACAGAAGCTTGCTGATTATTTTTCACTACAACGGTGCTAATCGGGCTGATACTGGGTACCCTATCATTTGTAGTAATGCTATCCAGGTTAGAATAACCTGAATTGCCATGTGAATTGTATGCGTTCACCTCATAGAAATATTCTGTATTTCCAGCCAAACTGCTATCAGTATAGCTTGTGGCATTAGCTGCAGTAGTTCCAATAATACTAAACGGACCGCTTGCTGATAGAGAACGATAAACCTGATAGCCAAGAGCATTGTATGCTACGTCATTCCACGACAACTGCACACCGTGTGTATTTTGAGCAGTAAGCGAGGTGGGAGCCAGTGGTACTGTTCCATCGTCATAAACTGATGATATAACAATTGCATTTAAATACCCAACAGGTGCTGTGCCAACTTTAGCCATTGTAAAGCTTATCGTGCCATCTGATGCCGGTTTGGTATTACTAAATGTAACAGCATTTTGAGTATTATTCTGAACATTTAGTGAGTCAGTTTGCGAATTAACAGTAAATGAAGTGGTTCCATTATTGGCCGCACCACTCCATGCGCTACCCGCATACAAAGTGAGATTGTACGATCTTGAAGTATCAAGCCCTGTTACTTTTGCAGTAATGGAGTTTGGTCCACCGAAAATTCCGAAGTAGAAATAATCTTTTAATACAGCATCAGGATAAATACCCGAATTATTGCCTGTAGTAGGGCCTTCATGCCAAGTGGCATACCAACTGGAAGGTAATGAAAAACCTATGCTTGTTGAGTTGCCGTTAGCATCTTTAAAATTAGTGCTTGTGGTGCTTGTTATATTATTCCATGGTGCACCTATATTATCTAAATCCTCAAACCTTGCATACACATTTATATTAGGATTCTTATAATTGACAGTAATAGTAAATTGTTGTGTGGCATATCCTCCATCAGTATCGCTAATACTTACCTGAGCGTTATATACGCCAGCGGCTGCATAAGTTGGATGTAGGAATAAGGTGTTGACACCATTTGAAACAGGAGTTATTGTATTGCTATTAGGTAAGTTGGTGATTGTCCAGCTTATACTATCTGTAGAGCTTGTTTCAAATGCGATAAGAGGAATGCTTAGAGTATCATTTTCATTTAATGTATAATTAGGTATGCTATCTAATGTAGGATTTATGTGGTTGTTGACAACTAGATTAAATGTTGTAGAATCGGTTCCGCCATTATTATCGCTCACTATAACTTTTACATTGTTATAATATCCCTGCATATTAGAGGTAGGATTTAATGTTAGAGTTGCAGTTTGATTACCATTACTGGTGAAAGTGCCAAATGACGACGGCATGTTCTGTATAGTAAATACCAATGAGTCTCCGTCAGCATCAGTAGCGCTGAATGGTATAGTAGTGGTAGTGCTATAACGTGCATTAAGGCGCACAGGAACTTTTACAATAACGGGAGGATTATCCTTGGTACGGGCAGAGTCAATAACAGAGAAGGCTGAAGTGCCCCCAACCCCTGTACTGTTAATTTTATAATAATAATTGATATTGCCAAACAATGAAGAATCAGTATAAGTAGTTGCAGATCCAGACAAGGTTGACAGATATTTAAATTTGGTAGTATCACCTATTGATCTGTAAATCTGAAAACTTGTTGCGCCAGTAACACTACTCCAGCTCAAAGTATTTGCATATGGAGAGATCGAAGCAGCTGTAAAGCTGGTTGGCACTGCTGGTTTTGCTGGCAGCGCAAATGTTGTTGTAGAAGATTGTTTGTTGATAAAAACAGAGTCAGGGATAACCTGTGTAGCTATGCTTGGTCCTTTGTAAGTAAGAATAATTCCAGTAATGCCTGATGCATTAAAGTACTTTACGTAAAATGGATATGAACCTTTAGCTAATGTAATAACACCTGATTTTTGAAGACCAGTATGTTTACCATCATTATTCACAACGAGGTTGCTGCTTGCAAGCCCGTTGATATATAGCATACTACCATCATAAGAGTTGGTTAGGAAAGTGTAGCTACCGGTAGTTGGGATATTTATAATACCTGCAAACTTGAAAGCGAAGTTTACTGTTTTATTCCTGTTAGCAGCTAAAGTTGTGTTATTAATATTGTTTACGAAACCGGTTTTGATCGGGGTAAGCGAATCTAAGTTTGGAATTGCGGTCCAGCCTGTTCCTTCATAATAAGAATAGCTTAACTGCCCCGCAGATAAAGGATCATAACCAGACCCGCCATAATTGTTTACAGCTTGTATTCTATAATAATATGTGGTAGAAGCTGCTGCTGTGGAGTCTACAAAAGAAGTTGTACCTGCTGGAGTTGTATTCACAATAGTGAATTCTCCTGCTGGATTTGTCGCTCTATAAATTTCAAACCCTGTTTCATTTGTACTATTATCTTTCCAGGACAAGCTAACCTTGTTATAAGACGTAGCGACAGCAGAAACATTTGTAGGCATTGCTGGCGGAGTTCCTGCCGGGGTATAGCTGTCGTTGAAATATTGATTGCCTATTTGACGCAGCACGGTATCTCCAAATAGGTTTTTACATGACCAGTATAATGTGATAGAAGATGAAACTAGGTATTGAAAATAGCCAATTGAGATAGGGTAAACTCCCGCTTTAAGTGTAATTGTTCCCGCTGCATAAAGCGGACCATGCGTTCCGTCATTATTTACAAGTGGAGTAGCCGTTGGGTTGTATTGACTCCCTATCCATAACTTGCTTCCATCATCTGAATTTGTCTCGAATTTATATGTACCGTCAACGGGTATTATTATGTAGCCTTGCCAAAGCATTCCAAAGTTGGTAGCCTTGTTTTTTACAGAAAGATCCGGAAATGTACTATAACCTTGTTTTACCGGTGTATACAAATTGAAGTTTGGTACTGCAGTCCAGTTAAACTCATAATATTTATAGTGAAATCCCTGTAAAATAGTAGTCCCGCAAGCCTGATTGCTTGGTTGCGAAACATTGCCGCTAACATCTCTTGCTTTTACATAGAAAGAATATTGTTTAAAAGACTGCAAGCCGCTAACAATGAATGTAGTATTGGGAGTGGTATAACTTTTAGTGCCATTGATATATATATCATAAGCATACACACCAACATTATCGGTAGAAGCATGCCATGTGAGCGTAATTGAGTTTCTGTTAGTCGTTGGTATTGTTAAGCTATCAGGTGTGGTAGGAGGGGTTTTATCGGATTGTGTAGTAGCATTTGCTTCGTTAGACGCTGGTGAAGCTGCTGTAGTATCTATAGCCCTGATTTTGTAATAGTATTTTACATTAGGAGTCAGACTATTGTCAATATAAGTGATTGTGTCCGCTGGTACTTGTCCTACGTAAGTATAAGGGCCGCCTGAAGTGGTGCCACGATAAATTTCAAAAGCAGTTTCACTATATGCCGGCTTTGGATTTCTTGCCCAGTCCAATTCAATTTGGGTAAATGACAAAGCTCTTGCAACAAGATTTGTCGCTGCATTGGGCGGATTAGGCCCATTGGCACTAACTACTGTAAAAGCAGGAGAAATAACGCTTGAGCAACCATACTTTTCGAAGGCTGACACCTGATAACTACCGGGTTGAGTTACTTTTAGAATTCTTTGGGTGCCAATAACTGTGCTACTCCCTGTCTTTACCCAGGAATAGTTTATGTAGCCATTGTCTGGCACCTGGAGGTTTACATAATTATTGCCATCCGTAGCAGGGATCACATCACTCATTGCTCCCGCCACAGTAATGGGTGGCGTAATAGTAGCAGTTTTAATTATAATATTAATAGGTGTGTGTGACCAGTCCGACCAGGTAGTCCCTTTCTTTATCCGGGCATCGTATTTGCCCGGTAGTGTAACATGAAGTGTATTAGTGGTAGCTGTGCTAATTACTGTACTATCTTTTCGCCATTGGTAACCATCAAACCCTCTTGCAAGGCCGAGCGTTACATTAATAGTATCACCAGGGCAAAAAGCTGTTCTTCCATATAATGCCCAGGGATTAGACATGTAAGTATTTAGCATGAAAGGAAAGAAATTGGGGTTTGCTAACGCACTATCCCAGGTATCATGTCCCAGGTTTGGATATTCTGTATAAGTATAATTGCCACCGGCAGCTACCATGGCATCTCTCACCTGCTCGCTTGTAGACGGTGCAGGGCTACCGTCAACTCCTCCTTGAAAATTCCATATTGGAGTAAATTTTACTGCATTGACAATGCTAGTATCCTTATATCCTATAGAATTGCTTGACAAAGGCAAGCTACAGGCTATGTAAGTAGGATAATTTAATAAGATTTCCCAGGCAGCCTGGCCTCCGCCAGACAACCCATGCACATATACACGAAATCTGTCCAGCTTATTATTAGCTGCCATATATTCAATGATCTCAGTGATGTATTGATATTGGTTGCCTCCCCATAAATCCTGACTTTGCATAAACATAGCATAGCAGTCGCAGTTGCCTGAATCAATAAGCTGCTCGGTCAGCTGCCCGGCATGGGTCAATTGCATTTCATTATCTGTAATAGGTCCTGCTTCGCCTCTACCATGAAACATAATGATCAGAGGGTATTTTTTGCCATCAGCAGCGGTAGGATTATATGACTTGGGATAATGCAGACGAAAAGCACATCCTTTATAAATATATGCTTTGTACTCAGTGGCATTCCAATTCATTGATTTCGTTCTTACCCATTTCCCGATTTGTCCAAAAGTAGGCTGCGCCGGTAATGTAAGAGGATTGTACTCAGTGATAGTATCAGCAGGATTTAGTACTGATTGGGCACCAGAATAAAGGCTTACTAAAAGTAAGCAGGAGGATAGTATAAATGACCCCAAAAATTTTTGCATACAGCAAATTTTAATAAGTAACTGTTTTCATTGTGACCAACAGCTAAAATTACCATGTGGGGTATGACGATTATGGGAAAGTTGGTAAACAGCTATTTTTTGTTCGGGAGAGTATATAAATATCCCCTCAAAAAAGGGACAAAGGACAAAAAATAGCTATAAGTATGTCGCTTAACAGAGAATTTTAAGCATTATTCGGAGTCAAGAATTGCTTTTGCTCTTCTGGCTTTTTCCCATGTGGCTGCTTGTTTGCCACGTATAAATCTGAAGAAGCCCTGTATTACTGATATATTCATGAAAACGAAGTAATAAGCCAGTTTAAATATTTTGAACCAGGCCTTGTCTGATGACATATATTTTGCGGCAAAAGCCATAAAATAAAATATAAGCTGCAAAATGAACACTGTTTTGAATAAATAGCTATTGTAGCCAAAAAATAAGATCAAATTAGAAATAAAAGCCAGTAAAAGGCAGAGTGGGCTTAGTGCCCAGCGGAGAACGCGATGAGAGATATATAAAAAAGACAATCTGGGATATTTCCAAAAAAGGAATAGATTGCCCAGCATTCCCATCGCCTGGAAGCCACCGGCCGCTATCCGTATCTTCCTTTTCTGTTCATCCTTTATAGAAAAAGAAGGAGTTTCCATGGCATATGCCTGTGGTTCGTACATAATACGATACCCTTTTCCGGCTACCCTAAGGGAAATCACAAAATCATCAAGTATTACATTGACCGGTATGGGTTCATAAAGATTTGACCTGAGAGAGAATAACTCTCCGGCAGCTCCTACTACAGAGTAAAATTCAGCATCTATTTTCTTTAAAAAGGACTCATATTTCCAGTATAATCCTTCTCCGGCACCCACTTCGTCTGAGTTTGCAGACAATGATATTATCTTCTTTTCACCTGCCACGCCCCCGATAGTTGCATCTGCATAGTGCCGGGTGATATTTTTTATAGCATCTTTATTTAATAGAGTATTGGCGTCGCTGAATATAAGTATATCGTTCTTTGCCGCATTCACAGCGCGATTCAGAGCTGCAGACTTACCATTTCTTTCGGGGGTATGCAATAATTGAATAGCCGGATAACGAGTAATAATTTCTTCAGTTTTGTCAGTTGAGCCGTCTGTAACAAAAATAAATTCAACATTCGCAAGCGGATAGTTTTGCTGAAAGGAGTTATTGATTTTTTCTTCAATAATATCTTCCTCATTGTATGCTGCCACTATAAATGAAACTGTTGGGAAGAAGCCTTCTAATGGCTGTTTCGATGACTTTTTTAGCTTATTAAGCAAATACACGATCACAGCGTACCCCGCATAATTATAAAAAACTATAAAGCAACTAATACAAAAGATAAGTTCCCAATACTTCATTTGCGATAGTTATGATGCCGAAAAGATACAAAATGAGCTCTTTTTTGTGCTAAATACTGGGGTTTTTTACCCTTCTTAAGTAATTAAACTTCATAAAGATATGTGCAGAAATTTCACTGAGAGCAAAAAAACTGAATTTTTTAATCTTTTCTTTTTTGCGTTCACGAGTATTTCTTTAGCATTCACCCAGTTTCAGAAAATAGCATGGAACCTTAATATAGTTTAGTGTCCAGGTTATAATTATGAAACGTAATTTATTAATAATAGACAACAATGACTCAATATTAAAACTGCTAAGTGCGGTTTTTAATAGGAAACATACAGTATTTACTGCATCTGATGGTGTAGAAGCAATGTATTTTTTATACCAGAACACAAAGCCTGATCTTATTATTTGTGATATGAATGTTAATAATATTAACAGTTATGAATTGGTAAGACATATGTCAACCAGTAAAATCTTCAATAAAATACCTGTAATAATATTATCGGGCTCAGACCAGGATAATGAATTTTTTAAACAACAATCTATTGTGTTGCAGATCGTGAAAAAACCATTTGACCCTATTGCTCTTTCCGGAATTGTAGAAGAAGCATTAAGCAAAAGCTACCAAAACACTTTTGGCAAAGAGCAGTACGATGCATCCAATAGATTATATAATCATTCCGAAACACTGAAATAATTTATTATGGTTGAAACATTAATAGCACATTCCAGGGAGACCCATGAAGTAAAGCAACCACGGCAAACCAAATATCAAAATGTAACTAACAAGCGTATTTTACTTATTGGTCAGGCTGCCCTCTCAATTAGCCATAACATACAAAAACATGGCTATGCTACCATTATTGTTAATAACGTACATGAAGCAAAGAATATATTATTTATAGAATTCTTTTCGCAAAACAGACCGTTACCGGAAGCTATCATCTGCGATACCAGGGTAGGCGAAGGAGTGATCAGGCATTTAGCAGGATACGTTAGCACAATAAAGGAATTTAATAGTATCCCCTTTATATTGCTTGAAAATGAAAAGGAAAGCACCAATAATATAAATATTGAGGCAATTACAGGGGTAGATGATGTATTATATTATAATTCGCCTGTAATTGATCTGATTGATAAGGTCGTTTTACTAAAAAAATATAAAAATCTTCGCGATAAGCTCCCTTATCAATTCAGCAAATCACAAAAGCCACGCCCGACCCTTGACTATATAATAGGCAGATCGGTTGATATAACACTATCAGTTATTTTTCTAATTCTGTTATCCCCTATATTATTATTGATCACAATTGCTATAAAATTGGACTCAAAGGGACCGGTTCTATACGCATCTCCACGTGCTGGCAAAAGATACCAGGTTTTTAAATTTTATAAGTTTAGAACGATGATAGCTGATGCCGATAAAAAGATGGACCAAATCAAGCATCTTAATCAATATGATGTTGAAGATTCAAATAACGGACCTGTTTTTATCAAAATCAATAAAGACCCCCGTGTAACAAGATTGGGACGTTTTCTCCGTAATTCAAGCCTGGATGAATTGCCTCAGTTGATAAATGTACTGATTGGTGATATGTCGCTGGTAGGAAACAGGCCGCTTCCATTATATGAAGCCAGTTCTTTAACCATAGATGAAGCCGCACAGCGTTTTTTAGCACCTGCGGGGATTACCGGGTTGTGGCAGATAAAGAAAAGAGGCCAACCGGATATGTCAGTGCAACAAAGGATCAACCTGGATATAGATTATGCTAACAGGCACTCTTTCCTATATGACATGCAGATATTATTTAATACCCCACGGAAATTAATTCAGAAAGCAGATGTTTAGTACCATATTATATATACTTTTCTGGGGTCTTTTCACATATTGTGGTTTATCTGCATTATATGTTTTCATATTGTCCTTAAGCGGTAAACTTTTTTATCGTGCTAAGTATAGTGGATATTCTACAGAAAAATGCACACAACGTATAGCCATCCTGGTTCCGGCTTACAAAGAAGATACAATTATATATCCTACTGCGGATAATTTATTAAACCTGGATTATCCTTCAGAATTATATGATATATATATAATAGCAGATTCTTTTCAGAACGAAACAATAGAAAAGCTGAAACAGCTTCGACTGAATGTAATGGAAGTGTCTTTTGAAAAGAGTACAAAAGCCAAATCATTAAATGAGGCATTTAAGCGCATCAGTGAATTTTATAACGTGGCTTTGATATGTGATGCTGATAATATGCTGTCAAAAGATTTTTTAAAGAATTTAAATAACGCATTTGAAAATGGTGCAAAAGCTATACAAGGCAGAAGAGTAGCAAAAAATCTGGATACGCAATTTGCAATATTGGATGCTTGCAGCGAAGGAATTAATAATAATGTTTTCAGAAAGGGACCAAGTGCTATGGGCTTATCTTCTTCAGTAATAGGCTCCGGGATGGCATTCGATTTCCGATTGATAAAGGAAATATTAAGCGAAATAGATGTAGTAGGCGGTTTTGATAAAGTTTTACAGTTGAAAGTTGTAGAAAAAGGAATTAATATTAATTATCTGGAAGATCTCCTAATATTCGACGAAAAGGTAAGCTCATCACACGCATTTGGTCAGCAACGGAAAAGATGGTTGTCAAGCCAGTTTATTTATCTCAAACAATTTTTCCCAAAAGCTATCAGGCAGCTTTTTAAAGGGAATGTTAGTTATTTCAATCTTGCAGTATTGAACAACCTGATTTTGCCCCGGGCATTTTTGATCGTTCTACTGCCTTTATTTGTGTTAATAGCCTTCTTTGCATATCCTGCAAGTGTAGTATTTGCCCTCTCTTTCTGGATGGCATATATAATCGGCCTCTTTATAGCATTACCGGTAGACTTAATGAACAGGGATCTGCTGCGTGCATTGTACAGGCTGCCTAAAGCAATAGGCGTAATGGTCGCAACATTATTCCGTCTGAAAAATGCTAATGAAACATTTATCCACACCGTACACACCAAAACAGAAATAAATAATTCATTACTGAAATGAAATCGATAAATAAAAACCCTTTGGTTTCTATAATCACAGTTAACTATAATAATGTTGACGTTACCTGTGATTTATTGCTTTCGATAGCATACCTAACCTACCAACGGATTGAAGTAATAGTAGTAGATAATGGATCTAATGAAAATCCTACAGATAAACTAAAAGATGCATACCCTGATGTGAAGGTTGTATTGAGTGACGATAACCTGGGATTTGCAGGAGGTAATAATTTGGGCATTAAAGTAGCCAAAGGTGATTACCTGTTTTTTGTAAATAATGACACCGTGATGACTCCAAACATTATTGAAGGACTTTTGGAAGTGTTTGAGACTTATCCCGATGCGGGTGCTGCCAGCCCTAAATTCCATTATTACTATGCGCCTGGAACTATTGAATTTGCAGGATATAAAGAAGTGAACATCTTTAATGGGAAAAACAGTATGGTTGGCTGCAGGAAAAAAGATTGCGGCCAATATGATAAGCTGTCAACTACCCATTATGCACATGGCGGTGGAATGATGGTGCCTGTGAATGTTATAGAAGAAGTGGGCCTGATGCCTGAAATATATTTCCTGTACTATGAAGAGTTTGACTGGTGTGAACAAATAAAGAAAAGAGGGTACAAGATCTATTATCAGAATAAATCATTGATATACCATAAGGAATCAATAACTGTAGGGAAAAAAAGTACTTTAAAGACTTTTTATCTGAGCCGGAATAGAATATTGTTTATGAGAAGGAATGTGAAAATAGTGCCGCTATGTATTTTCATGCTTTACTTTACTTTCATAACAGTTCCTAAAAATGTTCTTACCTATTTGATACAACGAGAAAAAGACCATCTGCGCGCTTTTTGGGGTGGTATTAAGTGGAACCTATCTAATTATAACGTAAAAAATAACTAAACATGTGCGGAATTGCCGGTTTTTGTGACTTTAGCAAAACAACAAGCATGCAGGTGCTCAAAGATATGACCAATGTGCTAACGCATCGTGGACCTGACGATATGGGATACGATTTTTTTGCAGCACCTCATGCCTTTATTGGGTTGGGTCAAAGAAGATTATCAATACAGGATCTATCGAGAAAAGGCCATCAGCCAATGATGTTTGAACACCTGAACATCATTCTAAATGGTGAAATATATAACTTCAAAGAAGTAAGGGACGAACTGATAAAAAAAGGATATTCTTTTTCATCAGGGACTGATACAGAGGTTGTATTAAAAGGGTATCATTGCTGGGGAGACAAAGTAGTGGATAAGCTTATTGGGATGTTTGTTTATGTGATCTTCGACAGCAAGAATAATGAGGTTACATTTTGCCGGGATAGGGCTGGAGTAAAACCATTATATTATTATTGGGATGGTACAACATTTCTTTTTGCTTCAGAGCTCAAGAGTCTGCATCAGCATAAAGCTTTTTCAAAAGAAATAGACGTTAATAGTCTTTCTTTGTTTCTACAGTATAGCTATGTACCCTCTCCGTATACTATTTATCAAAAAACATTCAAGCTCAATCCCGGGCATTACCTTAAGTTATCATTACCGCAAAGGGCATTTTTTGAAACAAAATATTGGGATGTATGTGATTGTTACAATACACCCAGATTGTCAATATCTGAAGAAGATGCGACTAATGAGGTCGAAAGACTATTGATCTCTTCATATGAATACCGGATGGTCGCAGATGTTCCGGTAGGTTTATTTTTAAGTGGTGGGTACGACAGTTCCAGTGTTGCTGCTATTTTACAAAGCCGTAGAACCGAAAAGTTGAAAACATTCACTATCGGTTATAAAGAGGCAGAGTTCAATGAGGCGAAAGAGGCTAAGAAAATAGCAGAACACTTAGGAACTGATCATCACGAATGGTATGTAACAGCATCGGATGCTGCGGATATTTTCCATCAGCTCCCGGAAATATATGATGAGCCCTTTGCTGACAACTCGGTTGTGCCGACAGCATTGGTGAGCAAGCTTGCCCGCCAGCATGTAAAGGTTTGTTTGTCTGGCGATGGCGGAGATGAGATCTTTGCAGGGTATAATAAGTTTAATCAGTCTATTAGGTACACCAACAATATTCCAGGTTTCATGCAGACACTTTTAAGCGGTGTTATGGATTACCTGGACCCCGAGCAGATACCTTATTTTAATAAGCGTTATAATTTTTCTACCAGGTATAAGAAAATGCAGAAGATATGGGCTGAGAAAAGCTCATTATCAGCTATGAAATATATAAGCCAGTATATAACAGAAGATGAAGCAGGCTCATTTATCCAGCCTTATCATGGTCAGTATAAAACAAATTTTGACGGTGGTAATGCCCTTGAAACAGATTTAGATAGCCTGAATAAAATGTTGGCAATTGATTATAAAACTTTCCTTGTTGATAACAACCTGGTAAAAGTAGATCGTGCTACGATGTCTGTTGGATTGGAAGGAAGAGAGCCTATGCTCGACCATCGCATAATAGAATTTGTGGCACAATTGCCTGCACATCTCAAGATACACAACAATACAAACAAGTATATCCTTAAAAAGATAGTGCATAAATATATCCCTAAAGAATTAATGGACAGACCAAAAATGCCATTTATTGCTCCATTAAAGATCTGGTTTAAAGATGAGCTGAAGGAAAAGATGCAATATTATCTTAGTGAACAAAAGCTAAAAGAAACAGGTCTATTTAATACAGGGCCAATAACAAAGTTATGTAAGGACTACTTGCAAGGCCAACAGGTAAATTACCAGAAAATTTGGAATATATTGGTTTTCCAATTGTGGTATGAAAAATGGCAGAAAGCGTAAGTTATTAAAAGAATGCAACAACAACGTAAAATAAAAGTATTACAGGCAATCCGCCAAGGTCAGGTGGGAGGTGGGGAAACCCATATACTCAATCTTGTCGGAAGTATGGACAAATCAGTATTTGAGCCGGTAGTGCTTTCGTTTACAGATGGCCAGATGATAGACGAGCTGAATAGGACCCACATACAGAACCACGTAATTCCGTCCAATAAGGCATTTGATATAAAGAAATGGAAAGAAGTACGCAGCTTGCTCGAAAGTGAAGAGATAGATATTGTACATGTACATGGCACTCGTGCAAATAGTAATGTTTACTGGGCCGCTAAAGCACTGGGGCTACCTATAATCTATACGATACATGGATGGTCGTTTCATGATGATCAATCCTGGCTTGTTAAGAATGTACGTATTTTCTTTGAGCGCTGGATAACAAGTAAGGTAAACCGCAATATTTCAGTATCTGCGTCTAACCAGCAGACAGGCCATAAATATATTTCCCGTTTTCAATCGTTGGTGATTAACAACGGGATCAATCTAAAAGTATTCAACTCACAAAACTCTTTTAAGGACATCCGTGCTGAATTAAATATACCACAGGATAAATGTGTAATAGGTTCCATTGCGCGGATGACATTGCAAAAAGATCCTCTTACTCTGATCCATGCCTTCAAAAGCGTATTGGAGAAAAATGATAACGTTATGTTATTGATGGTAGGAGATGGGGAATTAAAGGAAGAAGCGATGCAACTTGCTGCAGATTTAGGCATTTCTGATAGTGTGGTGTTTGAGAAATTCAGAAGTGATGTTCCCGATATCTTAAATGCCATCGATATCTTTTGTCTTCCTTCGCTTTGGGAAGGCCTGCCTATAGGACTTTTAGAAGCAATGGCAATGTCTAAGGCCGTAATAGCTTCAGACGTGGATGGATCAAAAGAAATTGTACAAAATAAAGTGAACGGGGTACTTATTTCTCCGCAACAAACAGAATCGTTAGCGAAAGCGATCTCAGCATTGGCCGGCGATAAAAATATTCGTCGTCAATATGGTGAAGCTGCAAGACAAACTGTAGCTGAAAACTTTGATATAGAAAAAATGACAAAACAGATAGAAAATGTATATCTGGATATGCTAAAATCAAAATTAAGGGCATGAAAAATACCAATACTTATTACGAGTATGATAGAATAGCTGATCAGAAACGTGTTGATTTTATTACAAACGTTTTAACCGACGTAAGGTCGGCTGATATGCGCATACTTGATGTGGGATGTGGCAATGGCGTTATAAGTCGTCATTTAGGCAGGGCAAATTTTAATGTAGTGGGGATTGACGTTAGTGAAAAGACAATTGAAAAGGCTAAGTCTCTTACTTCCATGCAGAATGTGAGTTTTATGAAAAAAAGTGCAGAAGAACTGGTGGCAGACGGACAGAGATATGATGCGATCATTTGCAGCGAAGTCCTGGAACATTTGAATGATCCCGGCTCATTATTGAGCGTACTGCGTGAAAGCCTGACCGATGATGGCAAATTAATCATTACGGTACCTAATGGTAAAGGGCCACGTGAAAGATTTGTCACCAAACCGGTGTTAAGCATGAGAAAGAAAAACAACCTGCTATGGCGCATGATTGTAGGTGTGAAAAAAATGATGGGCTACCAGGGTACTACAGTACAATCTGACGCGGATAACCTGGATCACGTGCAGTTCTTTTCTAAGAATGATTTAAAGGACTTATCAAAATCCCACAACTTCAGGATCACCAAAATAGGCAAGGCAAATTTTGTAGAGGACGTATTTCCGTTTTCATTTCTTGCGCGCAGAATTAAAGCTTTGCAAAAACTGGATTGTAAGATCGCGGATATGCTTCCGGCTAATTTCAGCGGCGGCTTTTTTACTGTTTGGGAAAAATGTTAACTCACAATAATCATTGTTAAACCTTTATTTTGAAAAATTTGGATAACTGGAGGAGAATTAAAATAGCCTATTTAACGGTCAATGACCCTTTGGATAAAAGGTCGTGGTCAGGAACTACGTATTACATAGGCCAAACCCTGCAAAAAAATGTAGGGGACGTTTCTTTTTTAGGTCCCATAGAATTACCCCGTTATATTGATAAAATATTTAGAGGGATAGCAAAGGCTACTCGTATTCTTTTTAAAAAAGAATATATACCCAAATACAGCCTCTTAATGAGCTGGTATTCATCAAGAGCTCTGAAAAAGAAAATGAATGGCCAGCAGTACGATTGTATTTGTGCTCCTGCAGCATCTACAGAATTGAGCTATTTTAAAACTGATCTTCCGGTAATATATATATCAGATACTACTTTCAAGTTAATAAGCACCTATTATAAGCAAAACTTTGGCAAAATGAGTTCATTCTCCAAGTGGGAAGCGAACCATCTTGAAAAACGATCATTGCAAAAAAGCTCGCTCACTATCTATTCTTCTCAGTGGGCAGCGCAATCGGCAATGGAAGATTATAAAATATCAAGAGATAAGCTTTTTGTGATGCCATTAGGGGCTAATATGGATGCAACCCCGGGCCGTAATATAATTTTTAATAAGGAACAGAATGATTGTCCTGTATTGCTGTATCTGGCTGTAGAATGGGAACGTAAAGGTGGTAATATTGCTTTTGAAGCATTGAAGTGCCTGCATGATAAATATAAAATCAGGGCAAAGCTGATAGTGTGTGGATGTGAACCGCCATCTGATGTTCACCATCCATATATGGAAGTGATCCCATTTTTAAATAAGAATATCCCTGAAGATCATAAGCGGTTTGTAGAATTACTTTCGCTTGCCAATTTTTTAATACTCCCAACAAGAGCTGATTGCTCATTGCTTGTTGCCTGCGAAGCTAATGCTTACGGCGTTCCTGCTATTACCACAGCTACGGGAGGCGTTCCTGATGTCGTGGTCAATGATGAAAATGGGTATTGCTTGCCGTACGAAGCACGCGGTTGTGATTATGCAGAAATGGTCAAAAAATTGTTTTCTAATAAAGAAAGATACCATCAATTAATACTTTCAAGCAGAGCAAGGTTTGAAAATAAGCTGAATTGGGATAAGTGGGCCGACAGCTTTATGCAACAATACCAGGAACGTATCTTGTGCAATAGCTAAGTTGTATGATCGGTATATTGGCCGGAGCCGATCCAATTCTCCAATTTGTCAAAAATTACTGCATCAGCTTTGATATCAAACTTTCTTGCAAAAAGCTTATCCGAAGCTTTAAGAGCTTCAAAATCCTCTGATGTGAGAATTTTGGGATGACCAGGGCCTGATTTACTTCCCACCCAATCAACGTATACAAGGTTGTCAACGATCTGATCTTTAAAATGAGAATTATAAAGGATGGTGGAGAACATAAATTCGTCTGCCCCCCAGCAGTACTTAAAATATCTTATCATTTCCGGGTGTTTGTCCAGAAAGTCAATGATGTATTGTGATGCGTTTTTTGTAAGTGTAAACCAATTGGCGCGGCCTACTATTTCATAGTCAAAAGGAAATTTTCTTTTAGGCAATATTTTATTGGCTATTTTTTCAAGACGGAATTTGCCCGGTATCCTCCAGTTGATAAAATGATAATTCCTTACGCGTGGCGCCACATTCCATTCACCATCAATAGATTCACAGGTAATATACTCTCTACCATTTTGCTTGGCAAGATATTGATAGATATACTCTGCTGATTTAATAGGGAAGTCTTGCGACGATATTACGTTTATATAATCATATTTTTCTGGCAATATTTCCCTGAATCCGTTAATGGTGGCTTGTATGGTGCCATATCCCGCCCAGTATATCTTGGTCCTGTTTTTTATAAAAGAAATGTTTTTTTTACCGGCGAGATACGAAAATGCATTAATGTCTGACTTTTTATCAACGTGTATATAAAGATCAAACGCAGGGTGGCTTAAAGCATTTATAAGTTTTTCCAGTTGCTCAGGATCCTTGTGAGTAATTATAAGATGGGCAATTCTTAGGTCATTTGTGGGAAGGAATTTATTTTCTTCAGGTGTACTCATTTTTTTTCGATTTTAGCAAAGCACCCGTAAGAAAATAATATACACTTTTATAAAAACCAATCATGTATTTAAATATATTTCCAAGGTTTATGCCAATTTGTTTTTTCATAATTATATACCAGGCAATAGATCCTAATATGCAGGTAATAAGTGTGCCGATCGCAGCACCATAAAATCCCATATTTGAGATGCAGATATAGTTTATGATAAGGTTACCACCCAATGAAACTGCATTGATTAAAAAGCATAATCCGGGCTTGCCTATTGAGTTTAAAATATTAGCAGCTTGATTTTGAATTGGTCGTATTAGTCCGGTTAACATATATAGTTGTAGAATAGGGGCTGCTGCCTGGTATCTTGCGCCCGCAACAATTGTTATTACAAAGCTCGGGAATAAGATCATAAAAAGTGCTGCAGGTGTTGTCACGGAGATCAATATGCCTACCATCCTTTCGTATAGGTATCTCACTTTTCCATGTCCTTCTTCTACAGCTGCCCGCGAGCTCTTTGGAAAAAGTATCTCAGCCGCTGCATAAGACGGAATGTCTACGAAGCCATTAATGCGAGATGCTGCATTATAATACGCTACTGCTGTACTGGACCTGAAAGTTCCTGTCATAAGTTGATCCAGGTTAGAAAATAGGTTGGCCATTATGTTTGCGCCAAAAATATACGAGCCAAAGCCTAAAATCTTTTTTATCCCTGCTTTAGTGATCTTAAATTGATGGTGTATATATTTTCTGCTAAAAAAATATAAAACTATACTACCCAAAGCAATGCTTATGCAGTAGTAAATGGTTAGGGAACGGAGAGAAAGGGGGATTTTAAGCAGAAAATGCAGTAAAATGGCGATAAAAAATGATAATTGCCTCACTAAGTATCCGGCAAATACACCTTTAAAATCTAAAAATGATTGCTGAATTGCTTCAAGGTGCGAAAAAAAGACCATGAATATAAGCCCCGGAATAAACCATCTGAGCATCATTGCCAGATCTTTCCCCGAATGTAGCAATGTGCTTACAGTAGAAGAGAACAGTAATAATATTACAATGAAAATGAAGCTGATAGCGCTATTAATAACAAAGGACGAAGATGCTATAGATACCTGTTCTTTTTTATCATCGCTACCACTAACAAATTTAATGTGCGCATTTTTTAACAGACCGCTTTTTGTTGCTTCAAAAATAGAGGTAACTGCAAGAAACAATGCCCATATACCCATCTGTGCCTGCGGTAGCGAGCGAATGATGAGTATGAAATTAATAAGGCCGAAAATGGTATAAGAGAAACGTTGCAAAAATGTGAAGAAGGCAGACCGTACCCAATATGAAGAAAATTTTTTTTGCAAAAAAATTAGATTTGTTACTGTTAGAGGTGCCCAAACTTACACTAAAAAAGTCATTTAACATATTTTTAATAAAAATGTTTATAGTATTTTTCAATGAAATTATTCATTTACTATGCAATACGAAATTAATTATTTTTAAAGTGTTAATGAAAGGTTAAAGGGTTTCAAAAACTTTTTTATTATCGGATTTTTTTCACTTTTTTTGTTGGAGAGAAAGAATAAAAAAATTATAATTTTTTAATTATAAGTAATAATTAATATTTTATTTTTAGGTGGGCTTACGGGAATATTTGACGAGGACTTGTTTAGTACAATTTACATAATTATTTTATTGAAATTTTTAGTTGTTTTTTAGGTTAAAATTATAGAGGACAATAATAATTTTTCGGTTATTATTACTTGTTAATTTTTAGTTGCTTTGTATGCACCTAAATTTCATTCAATTAACCAGGTAAAGTCCGGACTAAAATGACAACACGCAATATAATAATTGCACCTTGCGGCAATAAATCCATTTTATTCAAAGAAAGTTGGTTAAAACATAAACAAGAGAAGCAATTCGATGTTTGCTTGTTGTTTTATCATGACACTATCACTAATCCTGAACTTTATTCAGATGTAGAGTATTTTTTTCATCTGAAAGGGTTCAAGTACCAGATGATAAATGAATTGTTGACTCGTATTCACCCTGAATGGTTAGATAAATATGAATATTTCTATTTCCTCGATGATGATATAGAGATTGATACCCGACAGATTAATTTGATGTTTTTATTTAGCCGAGCATTTGGTAGTTGGATCAGCCAGGCCTCACTCACAAAAAATTCATTTTGTAGTTGGCCCATGTTTAAACAGCAACGCAACAGCTTTTGCAGATACGTGGGTCAGATAGAAGTAATGTCACCATTATTTGATGCAAGTTCATTGAAACAGTGTCTGCCTACATTCGTTGGTAACCGTTCCAGTTGGGGAATAGATGCGGTGTGGTCTAAAATATTAGATTACCCCAAAGACAAACTAATTGTATTTGACAAAGTTACCATGCGGCATACATTACCTGTTGGAGGCGGGGAACTATATAAAAAAATAGGAGTAGATCCTCAGGAAGAATGGGTAGAGATAACCGAAAGGTACAATGCAAAAAAGCAGAATTACCAGGAGTATGGCAGATTACAGTTAGTGGATGAACATCATAATAGCATTCAGTTTTTATTAATTAAGTGGAGAGAACTATTAGCAAAAACCAAACAGACCTGGAATGATTATGACCTAAATTCCAGGATTCGGAACCAGAAAAAAAGATTTAGGTTTCGAAGTCAGTAACAACATTTTCCATGACCACCAAAAAAAATGAAAAATGAACCAAAAAATTAACTACTTAAAGCAACAATTCTTTAGAATTGGATTACACACAACAGACAACAAAAAACTAGGCTCCTTCTTTTTAACTGGATCATTATTCGCGGTTTTATTATCAGTAATAACAATTTCAAACGGGTACTCACAGACAACAACTTGCAAAGGAAAAAGGATATATATTACCAAAGGATCAGACAATGGTAAATATATCAACGGTAGCTCCTTTTCTTATTCTCCGGGTGATACATTGGTACTTAAATCAAGTGCAAATCCATACTCATATTTTTCGCTTGAGGGCGTACACGGAACTGCAAGTTGTCCGGTTGTAATTATTAATGAAGGCGGACAGGTGCAAATGACCGATGGTATGGCTTTTTCAAATTGCTCTTATATTAAGGTTAGAGGCACTGGAAGTAAAGACAAATATGGTTTTCATATCCAGGACCCATCATCAAACGGGGTTGCAGTTGATATTTTTGGTCGCTCCCGTAATATTGAAGTATGTAATGTGGATATTCACCAGAAAACATATGGTTTCTGGGTAAAGGAAGAACAATCCTGTATAGATTCATTACAATATCCTAACTGGGTAATTAGTTTCATTTCTATTCATGATAATAGAATAGTAAAGACCAACCAGGAAGGGATGTATTTGGGATCTACCGACCCCAATGCTACAAGAACAATTACGTGTAGCGGTAAAATAATTGCTCCCAAGCCGCTCCGTCTGGAAAACATTAGTGTATACAACAATATTGTTGATAGTACCAATCGTTCCGGTATCCAGTTATCGTGTGCTTCTTATGGTGTTAATCGTATCTGGAATAATCATGTTACCAATTGTGGCTTTGAATTGAGCACAGCTCAAGGCAATGGCATAAGTCTGGGCGGTTATACTACAGCTACGGTATATAATAATTACATAGCCAATACCTATGCATTAGGTATTATGGTACTTGGAGCCGGCTTGATTAATATAGACAGCAATACAATAATCAACAGTGGTAAGCTTGCCGGGCATACTGTGAGCGGTATGGACGGTATAATGGTAGACACCCGTTATACAAATCCTGTAGATAGTTCACAGGTTCACATCCTTAATAATAAGATCAGCTCCTACACGGATTATGGTATCAGGTTTTATAGAACGTACAACACGTATGGCAGTAACAATATAATATGTGAAAACACAGGTACAGCAAATATTGTATCAGGTATTCACCTGGATTCAAGCTGTCTTGCGACATACATTTCAGGAGGCTCTACAACTACTGTAAGTTCAGCTGGTACAGGTACCAAAACCGGTTCAAGCTCTACCGGTTCAAGCTCTACCGGATCAAGTGCCACAACTCCAGTTTGCAAAGGGAAAAGAATATATATTGTAAAAGGTTCTGATAATGGTAAATATATAGACGGCTCCTTTTCTTATTCACCAGGCGATACATTAGTATTAAAATCAAGTGCTAACCCGTATTCTTATTTCTCTTTAGAAGGAATACATGGCACTGCAACTTGTCCTGTTACTATCATGAATGAAGGTGGTCAGGTGAAGTTTTCTAATGGCATGGCATTTTCTGATTGTTCCTATATCAGGGTTACTGGTACGGGAAGCGCTGATAAGTATGGTTTTCATATTCAGGATCCAAGCTCTGATGGCGTTGCAGTAGATATCTTTGGACGCTCATCTAATATTGAAGTGAACAATGTTGACATTTATCACAAAACTTATGGCTTTTGGGTAAAGGAAGAAGCATCTTGCATCGACTCGTTGAAATACCCCAACTGGACAATCAACCACATCTCTATTCATGACAATAGAATAGTAAAGACGAACCAGGAAGGTATGTACATGGGTTCTACTGATCCAAATGGTGCGAGAGGTGTTTCCTGCAGTGGTAAAACTATTTACCCAAAACCGTTGCGCCTTGGCGATATTAAGGTATATAACAACATAGTTGATAGTACCAATCGTTCCGGTATTCAATTGTCATGTGCTTCAAGCGGTTTTAATGAGATATATAATAACCAGGTAAGCAATTGTGGTTTTGAATTTAGCACTGCTCAGGGTAATGGTATAAGTCTTGGAGGCTATAGTCATGCCTATGTTCATAACAATACCATCAGCAATACTTATGCATTGGGTATATTGGTGTTAGGCGCTGGACCAATACAGATAGATAGCAATATCATCCTAAATAGCGGAAAGCTGGCAGGGCATACTGTAAGTGGTATGGATGGTATAATGGTAGATACCCGTTATACAATTCCTGCAGATAGCTCTCTGTTGCACATTAAAAACAATAAGATCAGTGGTTATACAGATTATGGGGTGAGGTTTTATGCCACATACTGGACATACGCAAAGGGTAATATTGTCTGCAACAACACAGGCACTATTAATATCTTATCTGGTATTGACTGGACTAAAGATTGTACAGTTTCAGGAGCAAGATTGGAATCAGAAGATAGTGATCCTTCATTACCAGTATCAATGCAATTGTATCCGAACCCTGTGACAGATATGTTACATGTATCTTTTACGGGTCAGATATCAGGTAACCTGGCAATGAATGTCTATGATGTTGAAGGCCGCCTGGTGCAAACAACAAATGTTAACAAGGATGCATCTATGCAACTTGAAACCGTTGATGTGAGCAAGCTTACTCCGGGATTTTATATTATGCAGGTGATAGGCGAAAAACAAAGTATGATCGCCAAATTTACCAAGCAATAAAGGTTATTATTGACTTATCAAAAAGGGAGCAAATTTATTTGCTCCCTTTTTATATTAATAGACTTCGTTTTTGAATGGCTTGTAATACTTGTTTGTTGCTAACGAGAGCATAGGAAGATCTCCCCGGGTGTCTCCATATGCGTGTATCTTATTGTAATTAGATAAATTATATCTCTTTAAAATGTTCTTGACCTTTTCATCTCCATGACAATTTTTGCCAGCGATTTTACCGGTTATTTTTCCATTTTTTACCGCCAGCTTGGTTGCAATACATTCAATATTGTATTGCTGACACCATGGTAATATCCAATTCTCTGGCGACGCAGAAATGATAACAACTTTAGTGTCATTCAAGATGTGATGCCTTACTTCATGCAGCGCTACTTTGCGAAATAACGCGGGCAGCTCATTTTCAATAAATTCTTTGCAGATAGCGTCGAATTTTTCTATGGGCATTCCTTTTAAAAAATAAGTAAGCAAAATCTCTTTAGCTCGCTGATTTGATATTATTCTCAATTTGTATCCTATCAAAACAGGTGAAAGGATGAGTAGGCCTGTATAATATCTGAAGCTTCCCTTCGTAAATTTCAGTATTTGGGCAAGCGTATCTTTTGATGTCAGGGTACCATCAAAATCGAAGAAAGCTATTTCGGAGTTTGATGTGGTTAGCATTTTTTGGTTGTGTTTTTATTTGTTGTTACAGTTGCATTTTTTTAAATATTCCTTCGGGTATCATTTTTATGGCTGTCATTATCCATTTCCATGGCCATTTTACATAAATGATATTTTTCTTCTTATCAACGGCTTTTTTTACAACTAATGCCACCTCTTCAGGTTTAGCTGTAAGTAGTGGCGGAAGCTTTAGATCTGCTGTCATTTTAGTATAAACAAAGCCTGGTAGAACAGTTACTACCTGCACTCCATATTTAAAAAGATGATTTCTGAGACCGGATAAGTATGCTGTAAACCCAGCTTTGGCGCTTCCATATATATAGTTGCTTTGCCTTCCTCTCTCTCCAGCTACAGAGCTTATACCAACAATTGTACCTTTGTTTTTTACAGCATAATCCTCAGAAATAATATTGAGGATAGACATTGCACCGGTATAATTGGTTTGAACTATGCGCTGTGCTTCTGCCCAGTCTGATGAGGCTTTCTTTTGATCTCCTAAATAACCGAATACACAGATTGTAACATCAGGATGAAATGGTAAATTGTTGTAAAAGGAGTTATGTTCAGAGAAATTGGCTGCGTCAAATTGTACAACATTTGCTTTTACGCTGTAACGTATTTGTATGTCAGATTTTAATGCTTTTAATGCTTCGGTATCACGACCTGCAAGAATAACATCGTATTTGTTTTGAGCAAAATTTCGGGCTATAGCAGTTGCTATATCAGAGGTAGCTCCTAATAAAAGAACTGAAGGCATTGGTTTGTTTTTTGTTTTGTTTTTGTAAGCAGATTGTTTTTTAATGACCTGCTTATTAACTAATTATAGATAATCGGGTTGATTGAATTGACTGAAACTTTGTTAGTGGATTATATTTTTTTACGACAGAAACAAATTCCTCTGAATTGGAGTACCCTTTCCAGAATATATTCGACTTCATCCTTGCATCTTTTGATAGATAGATACGCCCGCCATGCTGCAATACTATCTGATCTAACTCATGTAAGAATTCAAATAGATTTTTACGCACTGGAAAATCTAAAGCCAGTGTATATCCCTGGATGGGAAACGAAATAAGATCTGTTTGTTTACCGAATATCTTCAACACTGCCAGGAATGAGCCCCAACCTTTTTCATTGATTTTGTTAAGGATGGATATCAGACCTTCTTTGTTTTCTAAAGGAACAACAAATTGATATTGTACGAATCCTTTTTTACCATATCCTCTGTTCCAATGTAAGATAGAGTCAAGCGGATAAAAGAATTGTTCGTAAGAGATTATGCTATTGCTTTCTTTCTTTAGGTTCTTATTATAATACAGGAAGTTAAAGAGGCGTACGGTAAAGTTGTTTAAAATCCATGAAGGAAGATTGACCGGGAAGGAAAAACTTTTCCTCTTTGGTATTTTTAATGGTCCTTTAGCCATTTGTTTCTCTGTTAATTCTTCTTCCAGTGCATGTTCTCCCATCAGTAAAACACTCCTGCCAAATCCATTGCCTTTTTTAAGACAATCTATCCATGCTACTGAATAGGTAAAATGCTCATTGGCTTCAAAAAGATCTAATAGCTCTTCCAGGTGAGTTACTTTTATTTTTGTCTGCTTTATATAAGCTGTTTCAATCTTCTTAAGTTGAAAACGCACTGAAATAATAACCCCTGTTAAGCCCATTCCACCGCATGTGGCTTCGAGCAAATCTGTATTTTGTTCTTTATTGCACGTAACTACTTCTCCTGTGGAGAGCATTATTTTCAGTTCAATGACATGTTTTGAAAACGCTCCATCAATATGGTGATTTTTGCCATGTACATCAGAAGCAACTGCTCCGCCTACTGTGATGAATTTTGTTCCGGGTGTAACTGGTAAAAACCATCCTTCAGGTACTATTATTTCAAGTATCTGATCAAGCATTACTCCTGCCTGACATTCAAAGATTCCTTCTTTGGTATCAAAATCCAATACCTTGTCAAACTTAAGGGTTGAGATAGTTACATTGCTGGATAAAGACGCATCGCCATAGCATCTGCCATTCCCTCTGGCTATCGCAGTTGCATTTGAAGTGACAATGTTTTTTAACTCAGATATAGATGTAAATTGCACCTCTTCACTTTCAATAGCCGGATAATTCCCCCAATTGGCAATTTTCTTTCGCATAAACGGATTTTATTTAAATATCGAAAAAGTTGGTAAATAGATGATTATATAAAAACTTATGACCCAAAGTACAAGTGTTGCTTGTAAAAACTTGTCTTTGTATAATAGCTTGGTTGGTGACCCGGTATTATTTTCAACAAAAGTGATTTGCAAATACCTGAGCAGGCCAACAATTACAAATAGGGTAGTGTAATACATGCGGTATGTTTTCCACCTTTCCATAACTTCAGGAGAAATGGTATACATCAGGTAGGCTACTATAATAATTGCAGCCACCAGCGACATAATAACATTCATAAATTCCAGGTTATATCCTTTTATTGCTTTCCTCATATCAACCCCGCTTGCTTGTTTAATCAACAGGTCATCTCTTCTTTTTGCTATTGCCATAAAGAATGCTAAAAGGAATATCATTATCATCAGCCATTGTGAAATGGCTATATTGGTAGCCACACCACCGGCTTTTACCCTAAGGCAAAACCCAAGCGCAAGTATTGTGACATCCAGTATAGAAATGTTTTTCAGTCCTAAGGAATAAGCAAGATTCATCAGGAAATAAATAGACATGATAAATAAAAACTTAAGACTGATCAACAGGCTAATGCTTGTACCTAAAAGCAAACAGCATGTAAATAAGATCATAGCTGCAGGTTTAGATACTACACCTGAAGCAAGGGGCCTGGCACATTTTACAGGATGTTTTTTATCTGCTTCAATATCCATGTAGTCGTTAAGTATATAAACGCTACTTGCTATAAATCCAAATGCAACAAAGCCTCCGACAGCACTGATCAGTTTGTCAAAGTCGAAAACTTTGCCAGCAAAAAATAAAGGCAGGAATAAAAAAATGTTTTTAATCCAGTGGTGCGGGCGCATAAGTGTTATATATGCAAAGCCCGATTTTGTGTTTTTTAAGGTAGTAGAATCGATCATTTTTTGAGGTTAACTATTTTTTGGTATGAGGTGTTTTGACATTGCTTTGTATAGCTCATTTACGCTTTTTGTCCAGGTATGTTTTGTGGCAAAGCATATTCTTTCATTTCTTTTTTCGCTATTGTCTTCTGCCAGCGCTTTTTCTATCAATGCCGGGTACTCTTCTGGTTTATTAGCCAGGTAAGTATGGGATTCAAACAGTTTCATTTCTTTTGTTCTGGTTGCAACCACCGGCTTTCCCATTGACAGATACTCATCAATTTTCAATGGATAATTTCCCTCAGTGACCTTATTTACCAACTGGGGATTGATACATACATCGAATGCATTCACGTATTCGGGCAGTTTTTGTATGGGTTGTCTGCCTATAAAATGTATATTAGGCACCTTATGAAGTGCGCTCTTCTTAAAATCATCATCTTCTGGTCCTACAAGGACTATGCTCCAGTCAGGATGAGATGATGCTATTTGTCTTATGATGTTTTCATCAAGCCTTGAAGATGTTATTGCCCCTACATATCCTATGATGGGATTGGAGATATGCTTTATGTCTTCCGGTAATTGATGATCTTTATCGGCGTCGAATAGTTCATCATTATAGCCCTGGCCTATATAATATGAATTGGGATTGTGTAATTGACAATATTCTGTGTAGTGGATTGAATTGGCTACTACAACATCTGCCTTTTTGATAAGCTTAGGCTCTAATACAGTAGTGTGCCTTTTCCAATAGCTATAGCCCTGCAGGAAATCCCGACAGTAATAGACATATAATGATGGTGAAAGCAGCTTCTTTAAATAATAGCCATTATATATATCATTGTCATTAAAAAGAATAACATCTTTAAATGAAAGGTATTCTACTGCCTTTTTTATTTCTTTTGCAAACCGTTTATTGTTTAGATAATTGAATGCACTAAATACATTTGTAGAAGGCAAACCATTTATTGATTCCACAATACAGGTAGGGTAATTTTCCCATAAATTCTTTTTTATGAACCTGATTTTTCCACCACCATATTTAATAACGCTGCAATGTTGCTGAATGCCTTTATTTTTATCCCTTGATATATAAGTTTTCCTATTAATAGGTTGGTTTATATATAGCACTCTATTATGTTGTGCCAATTGAAGAGCAATATTTTTACAATTGCTGCCAATATCGTAATACCAGGGCTGAAGACCTATTATTACTATATCCCTGCCACGAAGCATTGTATCAACGGGTTTGTTGATGGACGATTGATTTGTTTTATCTATAAGTAATTCCATTCTTACTAGTTTATCTGTTTTATATTATCAACCCCTCAACTTCCCAGCACCGTGAAGTAAAATAGGTGGCACAAATAAGCGAACTGTATCTTTTATATTTGTTAACAACCGGGACTTTCTGTCCTCCTTTCTATATTTGAAAAGTGTATTATGATCCTGGTAACTGCCATTTGTTTCTTCCACAGGCCTTCCATTAGTATAATAATATAGGGCTAATGATTTTCTTGATCTTCCGACAGGACAGTTTAGTGGATTAGGATGACCGTGAAATGAACTGCTGGTGGTGGAAAATATAGCTACTCTGTTAAATAGAGGTAATATGCTTTTTTTGCATTCTTTCATTTCCTTATCCCACAGCTCAAAATGGCCTCCATACTCTTCTTGCCAGTCTTCATTTAGATATATTAAAACATTTATTCTTCTGTCTAATTTGGTCTTAGGATGTTTATTAAAATCTGCATGTATTTTTAGCATTCCCCCACGAAGAATCTGATGACAACCACCTCCATCAAAATAAGGATCAGGTATCAGGTTCCCGATTTCTGTAAGTATTGAAAGAAATTCTAAAAATGGCTGTGAATTAAGATAATGCATAAAAAGCTTTGTGGCCTCTTCAAATCTATATTCTCCTTTAGATGCAAGCTTTATCTGGTTAACATCATTAAATTTTAGATCAGGATTTTTTTCGAGATCAGGGAATTCGTCTAATACTTCTTTAAGCTTTTCTGATACGAATAAATTATCAAAATAAATATTTGGGAAAGGTTCAGCCGTAGCATAAGCCTTACTATTGCTGGCGGCAAATGCATTTAATTCATCGACTGTTTTGTTTATAAAATTCATTTTAATACACTATGTTTACTGGGTAAAACCTATGCAATAGAACGGTTTTACGGTATCCAAATTAGAAAGAAGTGTAAGACGTTTTTTCTTTTTTAAGTGAACATTGCCATTTACTTAATATCCGTAAGGTTTTTTAAGTTAAACGATAGCTGATATAGAACCATTTTTATGACAAACGATACGGCCACAACCCCTTTATATTCAAGATCATCCTTGCCCAAATTCATTGACGTACTACTCATAATCTGTTTTTCCATCATCCCTCTTTTCCTGCATTTTCCTTATAGGGTTAATATATTTTTATCCTGGGAGGGAGCTTATAGGTTATATTTAGGCCAGGTGCCGTATAAAGACTTTGGTCTCCCCATGGGATTTGGGTACTGGATCGTACCGGGGATCTTTTTTAAGCTTTTTGGCCCATACCTTATTTCCCTGGTAAAGGCTCAGGTGTTATTAAATATAGTCGCTGGGTTGTCTTTCCGATCTATTTTAAAAAAACTTAATGTATCTGATGGGGTCAGGATTGCCGCTGTACTGGTTTTCTGTCTCTCCTATATCTTAATGAATTTCTGGCCCTGGTATAACAACTCAGTAATAATATGGGAGATAGTAGCCCTGAATTTTCTTTTATCATTTATTGTCAATACTGCTAAGAGCCGATATATATATATGGTATTAGGCTGTTTCTTTCTTTTTCTTTCATTTTTTACTAAGCAGGATGGTGGCTTTTTTGCCTTCATGATAGCTACATTGCTTATGCTGTATCAGGCAATAGCAAATAAGAAATGGAAGGATCTGGTCGCTTACCTGGTTTGCTATTTCCTGTTGGCTACCTTAATAATACTACCTTTTACACATTACAGTTTTGGATATTGGTTCAATCACGGTCAGCCGCCGCATTCTTCGAGATTATCAATTAAGGACCTGTTGGATGAGATACTGGGACAATCACAATGGATAAAATTCTATGTTGCAATAATTATAGTACTGCTCCTTACAAGAGTAAACAACTGGAAGCAATTTTTATCAGACAGACAGGAAATGTTATTTTTATTATTAGTAGCTGGGATACTGTTTGAAGCAGCAATATTCCAGGTAACAAGCTATACTCCTCCTGACAATAATATATTTTTTCAAAGTTTTGCCGCTGCTTATATTTTTAGCAGCATTGAAAAAATATCAAAGACAAATTTTTCGAGAGTAAAGAATTTCTGTTTTTTATTAGTAGGAGTGCTTTTCTGGTGGTCGGGCATGTATTGGAAATATTTTGAGAGGTTAACGGTGCATCTGTTTCCTGCTACCCAGGAGCAGAATATCATGCAATCTGCAACCGGCGAAAATGTCATCAATAGGCATACCTATATGCTGGATAATGACACTACGCATTATGAAGATGAGAGTACATGGAAAGAAGTGCCTGGATTAAGATCATTTCATAAAATGTATTTACCACCATCTACCGTTGCCGGAATAGGACGATTGATGGCTATGCCGGTATTTAAAAATAAAGACGTCAGGGTTTTAAACATGACGGAACTTACTCCTCTGGATTATGAATTGGGATACCAGCTTGAAAAATCGCCTAATTATCCCTTATGGTACCATTTAGGCGTAGCAATATTTAATCGCCAGACTGATACTTTTTGTAACAGGATAAGAAATAGCTACTATAACGTTGTAATGTTTGAATACTTGCCGTCACTTAATAATTTTTATCCATTCAGGATACGTGATAGTCTGTTACAGTATTATCAAAAGGCTGATTCTTTTCTTGCCCCAAGAAGACCCACTAATGGCACTATTGAGATTTTTGTAAGGAAATGATAATTCTGTTTAACAGAAATGAGATTAATCGATCAATCCCATCTGCAAAGCAGTTTTTATCAGGCCAACGCTGTTTTTGCACTTAAGCTTTTGTGTAATATTCATGCGATGGTTTTCTACGGTGCGCAACGCAATGAAAAGTTTATCTGCGATTTGTTGATTGGTATGCTCTAATGCTATTAGTTGCAATATTTCTTTTTCCCGTTCTGTAAGAGGGGTAGCTTTGGATTGTGCTTTTTTCTGAAAAATATTACTCACCAATTGTTGTTTAATGCCTTCTTCCAGGTATTGATCTCCATTATAAACTGTCCGTATTGCTGTAGCAAGAGTCGTTTCATCGGTATTTTTTGTTAGATACCCCATGCAGCCATGTTGCATCATATCCCTTACATAAAAAAGGCTATCCAGGCTGGTAAGCGCCAGGATGGCTATTTTGGGATATTTTTTGCTGATAGTCCTCACCAGTTCATTGCCCATCTTATCGGGTAGTTGTATATCTAATAATAATACGTCTGGAGTTGATTGTGTCAGACCTGCCAATAATGACATGCCAGTTGTATATGCACCACACAATTTAAAATCCGGATTGGAATTTATTATGTTTTGCAGGGCGTTTATCATTAATGGATGGTCATCTGTAATTACTAGTTTTATCGACATAAGAGTGGGTTTTCATGTTGGCAATATCAAATTCAATATCTATTAATGTACCACCTTTTTTACGCAATTTAAATTCTATTTTTCCCTGAAGAGCTTGCACGCGGTCAGTTATATTATTCAAACCGATCCCTCCGTTGCCATTCTGTGAATTTCTATCAAAGCCAATTCCATCATCTTCAATGGTAATACCCAGAATATTATCATAGTAATTTATTTGCACTAATGCTTCCGATGCGTTGGCATGTTTAATGATGTTTTGTATCAATTCTTGTATTATGCGATAAATGGAAAGCTCAAAATAAGAGTCGAGTTTGGGCAAAGGATTTGAAAGGTAAAAATGAATTTGCAGATCAGATGTCTGATTTAGTTTTTCGCAATATACATGTACAGCCTCTGCTAATCCCTTATATAAAATAGATGATGGTACAAGATTATGAGCTGTATTGCGAAGGTCAGTGGAAGCCTCGTCCAGGTTTTGAAGCACCTCGTTAAAATCTTTGGCATTCGTTAATTCATATTTCCGCTTTAAAAAACTAAGATTTAATTTTATGGCTGAAAGCTGGCCCATGATGCCATCATGAAGTTCTCTTGCTAAACGAGCCCTTTCTTTTTCTTCTCCATTCAGCGTTGCCTTTAGTTCGTCGATTTCTTTTTCCTGTTCTATTGTGCGTATTTTCTCCTCCTGTAACCTTTTCCTGTGTTTATAAATGAGGCATAAAATAACAATAAGAAATACAAGAAATAATGCTACTCCTGATATCAATATTATCAAGGTGTTTTGATGTTTTATATTTACTTGCTGTTGGGCTATTTCCTTGTCCATTTCAGCTGTTCTGTATTGTAGTTCTAATTGGTCAATAACACTGTCTTTTTCCCCTTGTACAATGCTGTCGTGTACCTTATAATATGCCTGCTGTAAATTGTACGCCTTCGTATAGCTACCCTCACTGGCATATATATTTGCGAGCATAGTATCTTCAAAAAATAGAGAATTGTCTTTTATTTTAAATTGGTGCTGTAATGTCAAAGCCGTATTTAGGAAATATTCAGCGCGCTTGTAATCTCCCAGGAGTTTGTATGCGAAACCTTTGTACATATAATATTGCCGGCGGGTTATGGGACTCATATTACTGTCATTATTCGCCATCCCACTATCCAGGTATTTAATGCCTATAGTCGGTTTGTAGTCATTTATGTAGCAGTTGCCGATACTAAAATAGGAGGACATAACTACCTCTTTAAATTTATATTTCTTGCCGAGCTCTAATTCTTTTTCGCAATAAATTAAAAAGCTATCTGTATTATCTCCATTAAAAGTATTTGCAAGGTTTAAATAGATATATGGAATATAGGTTTGCTTTTTTGCTGTGAGTGCAATTGCTTTTCTTAAATAAAATCTTGCCCTTTCATTTTTATTATTATTTATCCACAAGGCCCCTACATCGCTGTAGATATAGGCTAACAAAGCATTTACCTTAATATTATTTTTCTTAATTTCTTCTAATGCTTTATAAAGACAGAAACTGCAAGCATTAACATTTCCCTGGCGGTAATATGGGCCTGCCATATTCGACCATATTAACACGCGGTATTGTTTTTCAGGACATTTGTAACAATAATAATATGCTTGCTTATAATAACCAATACCCTTTTCATAATCTCCATTGTGACAATATAATACTCCTAATCCCATCAACGATGTTGCAATACCATAATCATAATTAATTTGTATGCTTTTCTTTAAGGCATATTGCAATAATTTCATATCCTCATCAACTAACTGTTGGGATTGTGCTTTGACAAGGAACTTATTTATGCTGGCAGTATCTTCCTGGTATACTTTATACAGTTTTGAATAGATATCGGGCAAGTAATTACTTTGTTGTGCGTGCGAGCCAATTGGGAATAAAAAAAATGATAAAACCAGTGAAATCCGGAGCCACCTGATCCTACTTAATAAATCATAAACACGCCCCATACAAATTGTTTACAGAATGTACAACCAATAAAAATGCTTATATAAAAATAAGTACTAATTACCATTTTATAAAATAAGTAGAAACCACCTCATATCAGGGATGGTTCAAGGGTAATTTTGTTTTTAGGTACTAAAAAATAATATGTCTAAAAATGAAAAAAATTATCCTGTCCATTATTTTTTTTTACTTGATTCCACATCTTGTATATGCTCAGAAAGAGAATAATGTATGGGTATTTCCTACGTATTGCGGCTTGAATTTTAATGGGCCTTCACCCACTCCTACCACATCAAAATTGCTATGGGCAGCCATAAATTCCGCTGCCAGTGTGTGTGATGCTGAGGGTAGATTATTATTTTACACAAATTCTGATACTATCTGGGATAGAAATGGGAATCCTCTTCCTTTTTGTTACAATCCTGTATGGTCCAGCGGCTCTTCAGGAACCGACGGACCCGGAGGTTTCATTTCATATAACAGCCCGCAAGGTGTTATAATATTGCCTGTTTTAAATAATCCAAACCAGTACTACGTTTTTACGCTATCTGGTTTTTCATCGCTTTTCGGAGCTGGTACTTTTGATTTCAGATTGGATTATACCATCGTTGATATGACGCTGAATAAAGGGCTGGGGGATATAGTTCCTACAGAAGCTCACATTGCTATCGACTCATTTTTGGATGATGCGATGGCTGGTGTATCCGGAGATAATTGTGATATATGGCTGATGGTACATGAACGTGACGCCACTGTTTTTAAAGCTTATGACATTACTGTAAATGGCATAAGTAAAACTCCTGTTCTCTCTACAACAGGTACATTCACATCTCTTGGCTCATACAGCAATGGGGAACTGGCATTTTCTCCTAACCGGAAAAAATTGGCTTTGGTAGATGTAAATACCCTCTTTATTCCACCACTGGGTACGGAACTATACGATTTTGACCCTGCCACCGGGACTGTTTCGAACCCTATGGAATTTGACTCCCTTTCTCTCGATGAATCGGTAGCTTTTTCACCGGATAACTCCAAAGTATATCTTTCCCAATGGGGCCCGGCATATCCTAATGGTGCACTTGTGCAATACGATATCAGTTTATCCAGCCCCGCAGCAATATTAGCATCGCAGGTGCCTTTAATTGATACATTTCAAACATGTAGTTTCTGCGGTGCTGTGGGCGAAATAAGAAGGGGGCCCGATGGTAAAATTTATTGCACAGCAAACGCTGCCCCCGACGGCATCACTAATTATATTGGGTGCATAAATAATCCTAATCTGCCGGGACTTGCCTGCAATTACGTAAATAATGTTGTTGGCTTTCCAATAGACTATTCTACCGGGTGGCCGGAAGGTTTGTCTCAAGCCCTGGGTACCGATTTTGTAAAGCCATTGGTTGGCCCTACAGACACGGTGTATTCCCGAATTGATAAAGGTATATGTGTGCCTGGAATTGATAGCATAGTGTTGCATGCTCCCTCAGGATATTTTCATTATTTATGGAGCGATAGCACTACAGATACAATAAGAGTGGCAAAAAAGGCGGATATGTATATTGTACGTTCCAGCGATTATTGTAAGGTTAGGATAGACACCTTTGCAATAAGAAAAATAAATGTATCCTTTACTTTAGGCGATGATACTTCATTCTGTTCGCCACCATTTCCTTACACGCTGCAGGTGTCTCTGCCAGGCGCCGGCTATTTATGGCAGGATGGAAGCACAGATAGTTTTTATACTGTTACACAATCGGGTACTTACTCGCTCAATGTGAGTAATGATGGATGCCGTGACTCAGAAAAGATAAAAATAGCGTTTATAAATGATCCTCAACACCTGGGAAATGATACTTCTATATGTAATGGACAACCGATATCTATAGCGCTACATGCAAGTGCTCCGGCTGGTGCTTTGGTGACATGGAGTGATAACACTTACGAACCAACATTGTTAGTACAGGATACGGGCCGGTATTGGGTAACGGTTAAAGACGGCCCATGTCAATTTAGTGATAGCATCAGTATTAGTACCCAATTGTGTGATTGTGCATTTGACATGCCCTCGGCGTTTTCACCAAATGGAGATGGGAAAAATGATTTTTTCCAACCGATTATTCAACCCGGGTGTCCCGTAATGAATTATTTACTGACAATTTATAATCGTTGGGGCCAGATGGTTTGGATGAGCTATTCCCCATCAGAAGGATGGGATGGGAAGTTTAACAATATACCCCAGGAGTTAGGAGATTATATGTATGTGATCAAGTTTGACGGTGGTACAGGGCATAAAAAATATTTCAAACAAGGAGATGTGACTTTGGTACGCTAAGGGTTTACCCAATAAAATATTTATGAGAAAAAGTTACTTTATTGTCTTTATCATATGCTGTATAATGGGCGTAAAAGTATACGCACAAACACCCAACATGGCTTTGCAAAAAGAGCTTGGTGGTTCAAGTGATGACCAATTGTATTCCATCAGGCAAACATCTGATGGTGGATTTATAGCAGGAGGTATTTCCAGTTCAATTGTTTCTGGTAATAAAACAGATACGTGCTGGGGTTTGTATAACTATTGGGTGGTAAAAATGGATAACGCAGGTAATGTTAAATGGCAGACAGATATAGGTGGTGACAATGATGATGAATTGCGAATGATACAACAGACGTCCGATGGTGGATATATTTTAGGAGGTTATTCCAATTCTGATAGTTCAGGGGATAAAACAAGCAATCCGATATCGGGAGCTTTTAGTTACGATTACGACTATTGGGTTGTAAAAATAGATAGTACAGGCAATATTCAATGGCAAAAAGATATAGGAGGTACTGGCAGCGATTATCTTAATGCCATAGAGCAAACTACCGATGGTGGCTATATTTTGGCAGGGTATTCAAACTCGGATAGCTCGGGTGATAAAACAATGGCATCTAATGGAGGGAACGACTACTGGATTGTAAAGCTGGATAGTACAGGCAATATACAATGGCAAAAAGATTTTGGGGGTGATAACAGTGATGGATTATCTCTCTTTAATTATAGCTCCATGTCAATCGATCAGACTACCGATGGTGGCTATATCTTAGGAGGAGCTTCCAATTCGGATAGTTCAGGTGACAAAACAACAAATCCCGCTGGAGGTGCCGGTAGTTTTGATTTTGATTATTGGATACTAAAGCTGGATAATACAGGCAATATACAATGGCAGAAAGATATAGGAGGCACACAAAGCGACTTCTTGTATTGTGTAAAACAGACCGCTGATGATGGTTACATAGTAGGAGGTAGCTCCAACTCCGGTATTTCGGGAGATAAGACACTATCGTGTTCAGGAGTTTATAATTATTGGGTATTAAAGCTGGATAATAGCGGTAATATACAATGGCAACAGAATTTAGGAGGCGATGGTACAGATATACTGTCTTCTTTTATCCAGACGCAGGATGGTGGTTATTTTGCAGCAGGCACATCTAATTCAGATAGTTCAGGAAATAAAACTACAAATCCATGGGGTGGCGCAAAAAGCATGGATTACGATTACTGGGCATTAAGCCTGGACGCTTCAGGCAATATAATATGGCAAAAGGATATGGGAGGGGCTAATTCTGATCAGGCGCTTGCAGCAATAGAAACAGCGGATACGGCTTTTGTGTTAGGAGGCGCATCTTCATCCGATGCTTCGGGTAATAAGGCTACCCACAACTTCGGTTTGGAAAATGACTATTGGATAGTAAAGCTAAAGACATGCACCGGTATAACCATAGTAAGAACAGTTACTGATTCAGTTTGTCCGGGTTCCGGTTATGTTCTGCCTGGCCCTTCCGGAACAACGGTTTATACATTAGGGACATTCAACGATAGTCTTGTAAGCCTTAATGGCTGCGACAGTATCATCATTTTATCTCTTGTGAATATGATCGACACTACTGTAACCGTTTCAGGAAATACACTTATTGCTAATGACGCAAGTGCCTCATATCAGTGGGTGGATTGTCTTTCAGGGAAAGCAATTCCCGGGGCTACAAATGCTTCTTTCACACCAACCTTAAATGATATCTACCAGGTAGTCCTTACCAAGAATGGCTGCACTGAACGCTCTGCCTGCTACACAATAGATAATGTGGGAATAGGAAATCTGACGCTGAATGATTCCCTGTTGGTATATCCAAATCCTACAACCGGGACTCTAAATATATCGCTCGGTGGTAATTGTGCACGAACTCAAATTCAAATATCAACTTTAACGGGAACAATTATTTCAGATAAGATTTACGACCAGCCTTTAATAAAAATAGATATGCAGTCGGTAGCAGCAGGTGTATATTTATTAAAGGTTGTAAATGGGAATATAGACAAACAAGTAAAAATTATAAAAACTGAATAGATGGTTACATCAAAAAGGATGTACGAACAATATAAGAAGATACTTTCCTATACAATATTGTTTCTGTTATGCTGTGGAAGTAGCCGAGCTCAAAAAGAAGGTAATGTTTGGGCCTTTGGGACAAAGGGCGGTGTGGATTTTAATGGAAGTAGCCCTATAGGTTTAAAAACACAAATTACCAGCTTTGGTGAGGGGTGTGCAAGTATCTGTGATGCAAAGGGACAATTACTGTTTTATACAGAAGGGTCAATAATATGGGATAGAGCAGGAAATGTTATGCCCAATGGCGATAGCCTTATAGAAGACCCTCTTGTAAGAAAAGCATATAATCCATATACTGTTACCCCAACTTCCAGCACCACGCAGGGGGCAGTAATAGTTCCAATGATTGATAGCCCCGGCAAATATTATTTGTTCACACTTACGAGTGTTGAAGGATCAAAGTATGCAGGGCGACTTTACTACAGTATAGTAGATATGAGTCTTCGTGGAGGATTTGGAGATGTAGAGCCGGGAAAGAGAGCAATAATAATTGACTCCGGCCTTACGGAGAAAATGACGGCAGTAGTAGGAGATCGCTGTGACGTGTGGCTTTTAGTGCATTCAGATACTGCTAAGTTGTTTAAATCATACGAAATAACAAGCTCGGGTATAAATACCACACCGGTTCTTTCTTATACAGGGGCCTTCGCTTTTTTTAATTATGGCCTTGGTGTAATAAAAGTGTCGCCTAACAGGAGGAAGATCGCGGTGTGCAATACCGATTATGGAGAAGGCCTGGAGCTTGATGACTTTGATCCGGCAACAGGTATCATTTCAAATTCATTAAACCTCGATTACAGTATTTATTACGGTGCCAACTTTTCTCCAGACAACTCGAAACTATATGCGAACAACACACATTACGATTCTATTTACCAATTCGATATAAGTTCGGGAGTTGCGTCTATTATTAGTGCTACAAAAACAGCAATAGCCCCTTGTATATATACGGATATAAAAATAGGCCCTGATAATAAACTGTATTTTGGCGTTCCATATAGTCAATATTTACGGGCAATCACCTCTCCCAATGCCGCCGGCCTGAGCTGCAGATATGAAGATAGTGCAATAGAAATGGACACAGGATCACATTTTTATTTTGGTTTGCCTAATAATCTCGCAATATTCGTCAGGGATACAATTAATAATCGAATACAGGTTAACGTATGTTTTAATGATAGTGCAATGTTGCATGCGGATACTTCCGGTTGGGATTTTGTGTGGGATGATGGTAGCACATCAGAGCAAAGGATGGTAAATAAAACAGGCATCTATACCGTGTCTTATACTTCTCCGCCCTGCATACATCATACAGATACCTTCTCGGTTAATTTCAGAGATCCGCTCCCTGAAGTAGGTGTTTATACTGGCTGTAAAAAAGCCGGTAATAGTATGGTATGGATAAGACCGCGAGCAGGCGATACTACTGTATATACTTACACGCTTACCGATACAACCGGAAGTGTTTTATTAAGCAATTCAAAAAGTGGTGAAGATAGCATACTTGGAGTTTTGCCTGGAGTATATATATGGGGTATAAAATCTGCAAACGGATGTGATACTTCTTTAACAGACACCTTGCTAGCTCCTAATTATAACGCGTCATTCAAAACAGATACAGTGGTTTGCCAGGGAGATAGTCTGCACATTACCAATAACTCACACGGTTTTACATCTTATTTATGGAATTTCGGAGATAGTAGTACATCCGGTGTAATTAATCCGGTACATGCTTATGCACAACCCGGCGTCTATCACATATTACTGCAAGGATTCCCATGCGATGACTCTGCATCATTGAATGTTGTCGTTGATACATTTCCCCGTGTTGGTTTTACGTTGGATAAAAAAGCTGTGTGTGTAGGGGAGTCAATAAATTTTTATCCGCTTGCAAGCTTCGGTTCAACGTTAATATGGAATTTTGGCGACGGAAGTTCATCGGAACTGTGGCCGGTGATACATGCATTTGATGTGCCAGGCACATTTACCGTTACTGAGACCACACGATCTCAGCATTGCCCTGATACCTCTTTTAGAGATACAATTACTGTTTATCCTTATCCACAAGTTAATCTTGGAGCGGATACGTCTATTTGTCCAGGCGATGCTTCAATTGTATTGGTTAATCAATTTAGTGAACCATTAAGCTATTCAAATTTATGGAGCACGGGCGATACTGTTGCATCCATATCTGTAAACACTCCTGCCTTTTATTGGCTTATGGTAACATCAGATCATGGTTGTGTAGCAGGTGATACTGTTGCTGTTAATCCTAATTGTTATATAGGTATTCCCAATGCCTTCTCACCAAATGGAGATGGCATAAACGATTACTTCTTTCCTCGGGAATTACTATCGCGTGGGATAATAGCTTTTCAAATGTCGATATTCGATCGCTGGGGAGTAAAAATATTTGAGACCGATAATACAGATGGAAGAGGATGGGATGGGAAATTTAACGGGATAGCGCAACCTCCCGGAGTATATATATATATGATAGAAGTAGCTTTCAAAAATGAAGTAAAACAAAATTATAAGGGCAACGTAACACTCATTAGTACGAAATAGATCGCAATATTCTCGCTTTAATTTCTATCACCTTCAGCCTTGCAGATATTATTTGCAAGGCTTTTCTAATTAATTTTTAATAAGAAAACAATAACAGGCTTTTAAATATTAACTTATATTTATATAAAAATAATTGCAATGATATAAATAATATTTTATGAAAAGTTGTTTACTCGTTTACCTCAAAAACATTTTATGTACATCTGTGTTTGTACTTGCTTGTGCATCTTCTGTAAATGCACAAATGATAGAGACCATCGATTTCAGCCTTCCGGGACATACCTACAATACTTACGTGAATGATATTAATAAGCGGGGAGATGTTTGCGGTTATTATACACTAAGTACAGGAGTCAATGTAGGATTTATTATTACAAGTCATGGAAAAAGAATATCGATCAATCCTCTTACTTACACGGCATTATCTTCCTATACCAATACAAAAGTGACTGGTATTAATGATCATGGTGTTGCCGTCATATATGCGAGTGGCCCCACTAATAGTATTTTTAAAGCTTATGTAGATTCTACAACTGATTCAATATCAAATATTGTAGCAGTATCAGGAGTTGCAGAGGCTACTGCTGTACCATTTAAAATAAATAACCTGGATGACATCACTGGTTGGTTTAGTGGATCGACCCGTTATTTTTTTATTCTGCACGATAGTATAATACCTTCAGGTGCCGGCAAATGGGAGGCAACAAGATATGAAGATGCATCGCCTGCTTTCTATAACACAGAAGCTGGTGGCATTAACAATGCAAATACAGTAGCCGGTTTTTATATTGATGGTGCATATACCTACCCATATTTGTATAACGATGCAACAGGTTTTAATATAGTAAGCTCACCTTATAGCACTCATTTCTGGGCCATAAATAATAGCAATGTAGTAGTTGGGGAGTATAAGCAAACAAGCGGTATTTGGATGGCGTTTTCCGGTACTGTTTCGGGAAGTAGCCTTACCATAAATTCGTTAAAGAATATTTTCTATAGTGCAGGTATACAGTCTGTAGCTAATGGCATTAATGATAATGGCGATATAGTTGGTTCTTTTGTGCATCCTGTGAGGGGTAACTCAATAGGATTTATCTATCATCCCAATGTATCTGAATATCATATTCCCGGGTTTAGTTATGAAACCGGCACGTGGAGCATGGTTAATTCAAATACAGGTACCAATCCTATTTGGTCGAGTAACTATTGGGCTGGCGCAAACTACGCGACATACGACCCGTATGCCAACGTTGCTTCTCCGCCATTGTTGGATAGTTTTATATTAAAGCAATATACCAATCCGGCTCAATTAATAAATGCTATGACTGATTCCATTAGTCCAAGCTGGAAAGGATTTTGCACTGAAATAGATGCTTTACATGTTGGGACAAGTACTTCTTCTTTTGCTAAAGCATATTATGAAAGTATAGCAAAACATGCATTTTGGAATAAATTTTTATCAATAAGGCCCAAAAATAGCTTTGGGGGGTACTGTTATGGATTTGCTTATTCATCATTAATAAGATATTTCGATGACGTTACTTTTTCATCGTGGTTTGGATTACCAGCAGGTACTGATATTTCTACGATTGATAATGTCGATAAAATATTTGTTAGGGCAATAGAACGATGCTGGTTGAAACAATTTGATAAAACCATTGCAAATGATTATCCTATTGTGAAGGATGGCTCGGTATGGGAAGGGCTTTACAGGTTGAAAAATACTTATCGTTTGCCATTTAAATATTGCAATCCGAGAGCTATAACGATAAGCTTTACCCCGGCAGCAGGTGGTGGCTACCATACAGTTTTGCCGTATAAAATAAGAACGCCGCAAACATTGCCATTTGACTATCCTTCTATTCAATATGATACAATGTTTGTTTACGATTCCAACTATCCAAATGATTCCAGTCAGCATTTTAATATTTATTCCGGTTATGAAATAGCCGGAGCGGATTCAATACATAGCATCAAGTATGCAGGTCAGCTTAAATTTATGAGCTTTAGCGAAGTTAGTGTAAGAGAAATGCTTAATACACAATATTCTACCATGAGACTTTCAGGTATAAGTCCTGACATTAAGTACTTGAATTTTTCTTTGCAGCCAAATCTATACTTTATTATAAACGATACAGGAGGCACACGAGCGCTACAAAATGCTACCGGATTTAATAACACATCTCCGAACCTGACACCTCTGAATACAAAAGAGATCACAAGTTCTCTACCCAATTCGTTTGATATGGATACCAGCTATTCGGTTACTGCCACTACCTATCACTATGCTGATTCATTAATGAACTGGATACAAAGCAATACTAACAGGGCTATGTCGTTATCAAGACCGGCATTGCCATCTGAATCTGATAATACAACCATTAAGAACCGTTTTATATCTTATGGCAACCACGATGCAGTTACTAAAACGCTTACAGGGTCTTATACTGAAACCACAGATGATATGACAAAGGGTTCAAGTATTCTCGTGTCAGGAATTTGTGCAATGGAAGGAGACTCAATAGTTACCAAAAATCCCTATCCTTTTGCCTACCAGGTAATAAGAGAAAATGGAACCAGCTCTTGTTCATATGACCTTACTGTATTTGCGGCTTATGGGGATAGTGTTAGAGAATTTCACGCAACAATACCACTTCCCGGAACTACTTCCCACATTATAGACCCATACTATCCATTACCGGGTGGTGGCTACAAAACAGTCATTTACGAAGATAAAGGACTCACCGGAAGTTCTACAGACACCATATTTGTAGCAGGCTCACCTTCTGATGTGCGTACAATAACAAATAATACGGTAAGCATCAACGCATATCCCAATCCCGTTTACCTGGATAAAAACCTTAACATAGATATTAATTCAGTTATGCAGACTACTTATCATATAGCAATCACAAATATTTTAGGCGTTGTTATGTATCGAAACACTGTTGTTATTGCATCAGGCTCAGTTACGATACCTATGTCTGCTTACGTACCTGGTATCTATGTCCTGCAGGTTACAGACGATAGGGGAATAACACTATATCAAAATAAGATCATGAAGGAATAATATGGAATTATCTGGATTATAAAAATGAAGAAGGTTGCACATTCCCAGGCAACCTTCTTCATTTTTCTTTTAGCCTGCATTTGTAGAATTTAAGAAACATTTTCTCCTTAATCTTTTATTGATGAAATGTCACTTTCTTTTGCAATAGTATGATTTTAACTTAATTGTATTTTTTGTAATTGGTTTAATTAGCTGTACACTCCTGTAGGCATGACTTTATTCATTTTTTGTATACCTGCAAATAATTTGTAAGGCGTATAATGCAAATTAAATCGTTTAAAAACCACTATTGATACTATGGAACAAAATAATAACTGGGATGGGCAGCAAAGTCCCAACAATCAACATATCAGGACAAGCTCTCCGAGAGGTAATACCTCGAAGAGGGGATTTGCTTCAATGGATGAAAATCTGCAGCGTGATATCGCACGCAAAGGAGGCAAAGAAGCTCACCATAAAGGTGTGGCACATGAATGGACTTCTGAAGAAGCGGCCGCTGCAGGTCGCAAAGGAGGTCAGGTAACGCAGAGCAACAGGAATAATCAAAAAAACAAAGCCAGGGACCTGGATGATCAGATGGCAAATGAGTAATGGATTTTTCCGGAAGGTTTTAAACTGAACTGACTGTACATTGCAAAATGTGCAGTTGTTTTTTTATTTAACTTTAGATATCAAATTGAACTCTTGTATGAGGTCAAGGTTATTCATATATATAGCTTTGATAACGGATGGAATAATTGCTATTACAAAGTTTATAGTGGCAATTATTACCGGTAGTTCGGCCATGATCTCTGAAGGCATCCATTCTGTCATTGATTGTATTAGCCAGATATTATTGATTTGGGGAATTAGGATAAGCAAAAAACAACCCGATGAAAAGCGTCCTTTTGGATATGGGCGGGAGTTATACTTCTGGTCGTTTATGGTGTCGTTGATAATGTTTAGCCTGGGTGGTTGTATAGCTCTGTACGAGGGGGTTATAAGATTTAGAAGACTAGCACATATAGAAAATCCGGGATGGAATTATCTCGTATTAGCCGTTGCAGCCGTATTTACAGCAATTTCAGCGATGGCATCATTAAAAGCATTTAATAAACAGCAGGGTGATATACCATTTTGGCAAGCCGTCACTCAAAGTAAAGATCCGACAGTTTTTATTGTATTGCTGGGAGATTTTGGAGATCTGTTAGGAATAATAGTGGCTTTCCTGGGTATTTATATAGGTCATCGTCTGCATGATCCACATTATGATGGCATAGCATCAATGCTTATCGGTGTGATCCTGATTGGGATCTCTATGATACTCCTAAGAGAAAGCAGAAGCCTGCTAATGGGTGAGACACTGAGTAGAAAAGCACTGAAATTGATAATTGCACTTACAGAAGCTGATGAATCTGTGGTAAAAGTGAAAAAGCATTTCTCAACTTATCTGGCTCCTGAGGAGATCGTTCTTCAAATGATCACAGTTTTTAAAGACAATATGACTACCCAGCAGATAACAGAAGCGATAGATAGAATTATCAAAAAGATCCAGCAGAAATTTCCACGTGTAAAACAGATCTTTATCGAACCCGGGCGATAGTAGGTATTAAGCTACAGGCAAAATAATGGTAAAAATAGTGCCCTTTCCGGGTGTACTAGTTACACTGATATCGCCATGATGATTTTCTATTATTTTTTTACAAAGGGCAAGTCCTATACCTGTACCACTATAATTATCATTAAGACGTTGGAAAATAGCAAATATCCTTTCTGCATATTTTTGCTCAAAACCAATTCCGTTATCACTAAAAATAATTTTTTCGTATTTACCTTTCCTGAGAAGGGGATAGTGCTGCAGCTCTGTGGCAGATAATGCCTTTGAGTAGATATGTATTTCCGGCTTTTTAACGCAAAATTTTAAAGAATTACCTATCAGATTCGCAAAAAGCTGTTGCAATTGTAAAGATATTCCCTTCACTGTAGGAAGAATGTTAGAATGTATAACGGCATTCTTCTCCTTTATCAGCAGTTCAAAATCTGTTATTATTTCATTGAGTGTATCATTTAGGTCTACCTCAACAGGCGAATTATCAATAGCATCAAGACGTGAGTAATTCAATACAGCAGTGATCAGTGTTGACATTCGCTGGGACGATGATGTTATCTTTTCAAAATATTTCTCAGTAACTTCTTTATTGTGCAGGTTTGATTGAATGAGCTCAGAGAAAGTCTGGATTTTACGTAATGGTTCCTGTAGGTCATGGCTGGCTATATAGGCAAATTGCTCTAATTCGTGATTTTTTTTCATTAGTTGCTCATTCATTTGCAGTAGCTCTTTGGTTCGTTCATTCACAATTCTTTCAAGCTCTTTCTTTGCCATATGTTGCTCGTGAATATCAGTAGAGCCCCCGATATAGCCAAGGAAAGTACCATCCGGAGCATACCGGGGCACACCTTTGCCCGCTACCCACCTGTATGTGCCGTCATGTCGCCGCAGGCGGTATTCTGTATAATATTCCTGCTGTGAGTCAAAAGCTGTATTATATATCTGTGTACGTCGTTCTATGTCATCAGGATGTATGTTGCGTAGCCAGCCGAAGTCCAGCTCGTCAGGAAGCGCACCGCCTGTGAAGTCCAGCCATCCTTTATTTAAAAATATGCAATTTTTTTCAGCGTCGTCCATCCATATCATTACCGGTGCGGTATCTGCCACTATTCTGAATCTTTCTTCGCTTTCTTTAGCTAAGCGTTCAATATTTTTCTGTGCTGTAATATCGCGTGCAATTTTGGATGCGCCTATTATTTTCCCATCCTTGTCTTTTACCGGAGAGATGGTTAGGGAAAGGTCTATTAATTTCCCATCCTTTGTTTTGCGTATTGTTTCGAAATGAGATACTTTTATCCCTCTTTTTAATTTTTCAAGTATTTCGGGCTCTTCATTAAGTCTGTCCGTTGGAATTATTTTAGTAATAGATTGCCCTATCATCTCTTCAGCAGTGTATCCTAATATTCTTTCCGCCGACCTGTTCCAGCTCGTTACAATGCCTTCCAGTGTTTTGCTGATAATGGCATCTTCTGACGATTGAACAATAGCTGCCAGGTATGCTACTTGGTTTTCTATCGAATTTTGCCCTAAAATGTATGAGTTTTTTGTCTCCGGCATATTAATTCCAATTAAATAAAACGAGTGTTATATTATAAACTCATAATTGTATGTATCAAAGACTTCCATCAGCTTTTTCCTGAGTGATGAAAGACTGGCCTGTTTCACCATATACCCATCAGCTTTTAATTCACGGGTTTCCGCTATGTCCTGGGGATTTGACGAAGTAGAGTATATAATGACTTTAGTATTTTTAAGACGGTCTATTTTTTTTATTTCCTTAAGGCACTCTTTGCCGTTCATGCGATGCATATTCAGGTCCAGGAAAATATAGTCGGGAATAAATAATTCCTCAGCAGTTAGTTTTTCTATTCCTTCCCTTCCGTCATTGGCAGTTAGGCATTTTATATTGGGATTTATTTCTGCCAGGGTAATGGCAAATATTTCACGGTCATCAGCATCATCGTCAATCAGGAAGCAAGTCACTTTAATTCAATTAAGTGGTTAGACTTTTTTCTAAAAATAAAGAATTTAAGGATAATTATCCACAGTGATATTTCATAATGCATATATTGAATGGAATAATTATATTATCCAATTGTTAACCATTAATATGTAATGAAACTAAGAGTTTGAATATAGGAAAGAAATAGATTTACTTTAACAAAATATGTTTTGCCTTATAAAGATAAGAATTTAAGAACAGCATGATTTAACGGAAAAGGCAGAAACCTTACGCACTTACGCAACTGTTTCTGCCTCTGTGGTGTGGGGCGGGATCGAACCGCCGACACAAGGATTTTCAGTCCTTTGCTCTACCGACTGAGCTACCGCACCTTTTCCCTTATTTGGGAGTGCAAAAATAGGATTAATCCCGAATTATCCAAAAAACTAACGTGATAATCAACCATTCTTTTTTCGCATATATAAATTGATAGTGTTTTTATCAATATTCACTTTATACTTTTGCCGCGCATGAGTATACACCAATTGCTGGTATTGTTTGCTGATCAGGTAAAGGCTACTCCAATACTCGAATGGGTAGCTATTTTTTTTGCGGTTGCCGAAGTGTTATTGGCTCGCAATAATAGCGTGCTTCTATATCCTTCGGGTATTATAAGTACAGTTATCTATACCTATTTATTCGTAAGGCCATCCGTTAAGCTATATGCTGATGCTATCCTGAACTCGTACTATTTTATTATGAGTGTTTATGGATGGTTGTTATGGACAAAAAACAGGGGCAATAATGCTGCTCTTCCAATAAGCTCATGCACCAAAACCGATTGGACGATTATTGTTTCTTTGGCGCTTGCAGGTTGGGTTTTGCTTTACTTTTTGCTCACATGGTTTTTCCCTGTGGTAATGCCCGCACTATTTCATATTACATATATTCCATCCGATGTTGCTATATGGGATGCCTTTATTTCTGCAACGGCATGGACTGGCATGTGGCTGTTGGCCAAAAGAAAAGTAGAGAACTGGCTTCTGCTGAATATTTCCAATATCGTAGCAATACCTATTTATATATATAAAGGCATGCCGTTTACAGCGGCACTTACTTTATTTTTGTTTATTGTAGCTATTTTTGGATACCTGGAATGGAAAAAATTGTACCGCTTGCAACAATTAAAATTACAGTAGCATTTTTGCTGGTGCTGGTTTTATCCGCTAATTCTTGCCTCGCCCAGAACAAGAATATCGAATGGCTTCGCGATATTACTAAAGGGCGCACAGCCGCTGGCAGTAACATTATGAATGATGTAACGAACACGACTTATCCCGTTTCTGCAGCTGTGCCCATAGGTCAGTTGATTTATGGTTACGCTACCCGAAAAAAACAAACAGTGATTTATGGATGGGAAACTGTAGCAGGTCTGGGCATTACAGGGGTTATCACATTTGGCCTGAAATATACAGTAAATGAAAAAAGACCTTACATTACTTACCCTGATATTAAGCCTTACTCCTACGATACCGATCCTTCTTTCCCCTCCGGTCATACATCTGTTGCATTTTCTACTGCCACAAGCTTAAGTCTTGAGTACCCCAAGTGGTATATTATAGCGCCATCGTTTTTGTGGGCAGGCGTTGTTGGTTATTCAAGGTTATATTTAGGGATGCACTATCCGGGTGATGTACTTGTGGGCGCTATTGTAGGTGCGGGTTCTTCATGGCTAAGTTATAAAGGCACTCATTGGTTACACCAGCATTCACTGAAAAAGAAATTGTATTCATCTGAATAACAAAAAAAAAGTAGTTGTCATAGGCCCTGAATCAACGGGTAAAAGTACTTTAAGCGAAGCGCTTGCAGAAGAATTACATACCGTTTGGGTGCCGGAATATGCACGCTCTTATCTTGAAAATATCAATCATCCATACATCGAGAATGATTTGTTGGCAATTGCTCATGGACAAATAGAAAGTGAAGATAAGCTGCTGCCGGATGCAAATAATATACTTATCTGTGATACAGACCTTTATGTGCTCAAGGTGTGGAGTGAACATAAATATTATCATTGCGATAAGTGGATACTGGAGCAGATCGCAAAAAGAAAATATGACTTGTATCTGTTAACATACATTGATATTGATTGGCAGGAAGATCCGCAACGGGAATACCCTTCAGGAGCAATGCGTACCTACTTTTATAATATTTATCTCGATCTTATTCAGAACAGTAATGTGCCTTGGGTAGATATTCGTGGTGATGAAAATACCCGCCTCAAAAATGCGCTGGACACTATCAATAATATTTTGTAATACTCTGCTTTTTCAATTTCTTCTCCCCTAACTTTGCCTTAGTATATGTTGTTGCATATTCATCCACATAATCCGCAGCCAAGACATATCAGCGCAGTGGCAGAATGTCTTAGAAATGGTGGGGTGATCATATATCCCACAGATACTATTTACGGATTGGGTTGCGATATCAGTAATATGCATGCTGTTGAGCGCATTTGCCGGATCAAGCATATTGATCCTAAAAAATCGAATTTCTCTTTTGTTTGCAGTGACCTTAGTCATCTCAGCGATTATGCTAAGAGCGTGGATACTCCTATTTTCCGGTTGTTAAAAGCTGCTTTGCCTGGCCCTTATACTTTTATCCTGGAAGCAAGTAGAATGGTGCCGAGAATGCTTAAAACGAAAAAGGAGACCGTAGGTATCCGTGTCCCCGATAATAAAATTTGCCATGCCATAGTAAAGGAATTAGGACACCCTATTATGAGCGCATCTTTGCCTATGGATGCGGATGTGGAATATTTCACAGACCCTTTACAGATGTATGAGCAATTCAATAATCTTGTTGATATAGTTATCGAAGGTGGCATTGGTGGTATTATTCCATCTACAGTCATAGATTGCACCCAGGGTGAGCCTGAGATGATAAGAGAAGGCGCAGGTGAGTGGGTGGAATTATTGCAATAAATTCCTTTCTTTGTTTTTATGTACACCAAACAGGACGAAAAGAACCTTTATGAACAGGCCAAGCATCTCATTGCGCATACCTCAACTAATTACAAGCAGGAAATAGAAGATTTGCGTAAAGTGATCAACTATGCGGATTGGAAATACTATGTGCAGGATGATCCTGTTTTTTCCGACTTTGAGTACGATACTTTATTTAAAAAACTAAAAGGCTTCGAGGAAAAATATCCGGAACAGGTAACAGCCGATTCACCCACTCAGCGAGTGGCGGAAGGGTTAAGTGAGCGCTTTCCATCCGTAAGTCACCTGGTCCCTATGCTTAGCCTCGATAATACTTATAATGCAGAAGACCTTCGCGATTGGGATACCCGCTGCCGTGAGCTGGCAGGCGATGCGGAAATAGAATATTGTGTTGAGCCAAAATATGATGGTGCAAGCATCTCGCTTATATACGAAGATGATAAGCTCGTTCGTGGTGCTACGCGTGGTGATGGTGTAATGGGAGAGGAGATAACTATCAATATCAGGCAAATAAAAGCTATTCCGTTATCAGTGGCTCTAACTAAAGATGGAATAAAGCAGGTGGAAATACGAGGTGAGGTGCTGATACATAAAAAAGTATTCGAAGAATTTAACAGGCAGCGCGCGGCAGAAGGATTAGCACCATTAGCTAATCCTCGCAACGCGGCATCCGGCACTTTACGCATGCTCGATCCCAAAGAAGTGCGTAAACGTGGCCTTACTGCCATTTTATATCATATCAGTGATTATACATTAGTTAAAGGTGAGCATCGGCCTGAAGAATTACGCAAACACTATAATTCTATCCAGTGGTTGTACGGGCTAGGTTTCCCCACTCCTGTAAAGGAAATGAAAGTGTTCAGGAATATCGATGATGTTATTGAATATTGTCATGGTTTCGAGCAGCATCGCGACGATCTCGCATTTGAAGTAGATGGACTTGTGATAAAAGTAAATGATATACAGCTACAGGATAAAATGGGGATGACCACGCATCATCCACGCTGGGCAGTGGCTTACAAATTCAAAGCGCGGCAGGCCACGAGCAAATTGCGAAAAGTAGAATTCCAGGTGGGTCGTACAGGTTCTATTACTCCGGTAGCAAAAATTGATCCTGTGCCTTTAGGTGGTGTTACCGTTACTTCTATTTCTTTATTCAACGAAGATGTAGTCCGTGAAAAGGATTTACATATTGGTGATACTGTATTGGTAGAAAGAGCTGGAGACGTAATCCCTTATATTGTTAAACCATTAGCCGAATTGCGCACGGGTCATGAGAAAAAAATAGAGTTCCCAATCCATTGTCCTGTTTGCGGAGAAAAGTTAGAGCGCCAGCAAGACGAAGCTGTTTGGCGGTGCATTAACATTAGTTGCCCTGCGCAGGTTGTCGAACGTATTATGCACTTTGCTAGTAAGGATGCAATGGACATTCGTAATCTGGGAGAAGCAAATGTTCGCAAATTTTATGAGCTTGGCCTGCTAAAGGATCTTCCCGGTATTTTCCATCTTGATTGGGAAGCGATTCAAAAACTGGAAGGTTTTGGGGAGAAATCTATTAATAATCTGAAACAGGCAGTTGAAAATTCTAAACAGCAACCACTCAATCGTCTTATATACGGCCTTGGTATTCGTTATGTCGGTGAAACTACAGCCAAGACCTTAGCAAATGCAGTCAATCATATTTCCGACCTCTATGGTTGGGATGTGGAAAAGCTTACTTCTCTTGAGGATGTAGGTCCCAAAGTAGCAACTTCTGTAGCCGACTTTTTCAGTACGCACGAAAACAAACACATGCTGGAGCTGCTGGAGAAATCTGGTGTAAATATGTCCAATTACCACAAAAGTCATAAACAAACAGCCGGTGCTCTTTCAGGAAAAACATTTTTATTTACAGGCTCATTAAGTCATTTCAAACGTAGTGATGCTGAAACTATAGTAGAAGAAAAAGGCGGTTCTATATTAAGTGGCGTGAGCAGCAAGCTCAATTATCTTGTGGTTGGGGAAGACGCCGGCTCTAAGCTCGAAAAAGCAAAAAAGCTAGGTGCGATAACTATTCTGACAGAACAAGAATTTCTAGACCTTGTAAAGGAATAATTCTTTCCACCTGGGAAGAATTATTCCTTGCTTTCAAATTCTCTCAGAAAATTAATAATCTCATAATATACAAGCTGCATATTTGCACTTCATTTTTTATCGATGCAGAAATTTATATCCATTTTATTTATTGCTGTTACAAGTCTGTGTATTAATTCATCCTTTGCCCAATTAGCTGATCTCAAAGTAGTTATTATTCGTCATGCGGAAAAACCGGCAAAAGGTGATAATCTCACTTACCAGGGATTAAATCGTTCAATGCAGTTGCCCAAAGTGTTGTATAAAAAATTTGGCAAACCTGACTATACTTATATCCCTTCAATGGCTATGGACACTAATACAAAACATTCCCGTATGTTCCAGACTGTTATTCCGATGGCTGTGAAATACAATCTCGTATTAAACAGCAAGCATGACGAAAAGGATTATGCAGGTATTGCAGAGGATATAAAAAGCAAAAAAGGCACAGTGCTAATGGTATGGGAGCATAAAGCTATCGCTCCTATAGTTGCAGCATTAGGAGTGGCCGAATCTGGATTGATATGGCCTGATGATGATTACGATAGCATCTGGATAATAACTTTCCAAAATGGGAAAGCCACACTTACAAAAGACAAGGAAAACTTAAAGCCTTCTGCCAATTGTACTTATTAATTAGTGCTTGGTTTACAGATCCCATCAATTGTTGACTCAATAATAATTTGAGCTACTGGTTTTTTGTATCTTGTTTGAGCAAAAATAAATTTCACATGAAGGCTATTCTATCAGCTTGCCTGGTTACTTTTTTATTTACCTCATGCAGTTCATCAACTACTCCATCTGCGAATTATGAACAAAAGAAAAGCTCGCTGGCTGATATCGAGCGCAGCAGTCCTGTAAAGTTTCTTAAAATCACCAGCTCACATCATACCAATATTATTCAGCAAATGGTTATAGATGGTGAGATAGCTAATAGTGCAACACTTGTTACCTACAAAAATGTTGAAGTACGCATTAAATACCTCGATAAGGATGGTGTAGTACTTGATAAAGAAAAACAAGTGATTTATGACTCTGTAGGGCCGGCTGCTACTATGTCATTTAAGATAAAAACGAAAGCAGCTAGTGGTACAAAAGCTATAACGGTTGATATTGTCAAAGCCACACCAACCAATTAATTTATAAATACGAGTTTTGCATAATAAAGCAAGCAACTACCATGAAAAGAATAATTTTTGTTTTACTCAGTATTGCTCTTTTTACTGCCTGCAACAGGAAAATGGCACAATCACAAAGCGCATCAGCTAGTTATTCACTTACAGGTACCCGGTGGAAATTAGTAGCATTAAATACAATGACTGATGGTTTACCTGTGCTGAATAGAGATGCTTTTCTTCGCATAGATTCCAATAAAGTGAGTGGCTTCACAGGATGTAATTCATATTTTGGTACTTATACTACTAACGATTCATTAATACATTTCGGCCCTATAGGTGGCACTAAACTGTTTTGCTCCAATATTATGAAAGTTGAAAGTGGATTATACAATACATTCCGTAATGCAGACCATTACAAAATTGATAATAAGCAACTCATATTATTTGAAAAAGATCAATGGCTTGCACGTTTTATAGCGCAATAACCAGGCAATAAAAAAGGTGCAATAATTAGAATTATTGCACCTTTTTGTTTGTGTATGACAAGTCTATAATTTCTGTAATGGTATTCTTGTTTTCTTTTGTCCGTTTTTATCAAGCACTTCTAATATGTAGCCTCCGCTGGAAATACCATTTATTGCGAAGGTATTATTACCGTCTTTACTAACGACCCAGCTGTTTACTTTGCGCCCCATCATATCGTAAATAACGACATGGTCTGATGCTGTAAGCCCCGAGACATTGATCTCATCTTTAAATGGATTGGGATAAGCCACAATTTGCTCTGCACCATTTATATTAGCAATACCCGTAAGGACAGCTTTTGTATGAGTCAAAGCAGAATCTACGTCTACTGTCCTGAAAATATAAGCATACTCGATAATTGCACTATCTACCCCGGTGTCAATTGAAGGAAGATCTCCTAATTTCCATACAAGCGCTATCCCCACGTCTAGAGTGTCTCCACCGCTATATATATAATCTGCTGAATCTCCATAACCACCATCAGCGCGATACATGCTATCAAGGTTTCCAAATGTTGGAGATAGACCAAGGCGAATAATGAAGCACCTTGTGTTACTATCTGAGCTCCCTAACGACATATAAGACTTTGGCAGTGGAACATCGCCTGGTTCAACACCTATGCAAGATACCTGCGACCTCCCAGAATCAGGCCATTGGTGCACAATGTTGTTTATGGTTGTAAAGTCACCTCCTACAGCTTCTGCATTATCCGGGTCTACTGTTCTTAAATAAAAAACATTATGACGAGTGCTATGTGATATGTTCTTTAGTATAGCCTTCACTTTAAAATAAGTATGGGCAGTATCTAATGATGTTACTTGAGTAATTAGTATGCTGTCATACATTCCTTGCCAAATGCCTATTCGTTTACTACCGGTATCAAAATAAGAGACGTTTGAGCCGGTCATTGCGCTATCCATAATTCGGGGCCCGCTGGTATCACAGCCTGGTCCGTTCCATGAATTAGCTTGTTTCCCGTCAGCCATAATGCTCCATCCTTCCTGTGGTGTTCCCGGTAAAAAGTAATCGCCATAATATGTGGGTGAGCCTACGGTCCAGCCATCTTTATCCGGGTCGCATACGAAACCGAGTCCACCCGTAGAGTCACAAGTACTGCCGCAGACTGATGAATTAATAACGGGAGCGCCACCGCGAGGATGGTAACCTGGGGGTGCTGTAGCGCTGGAGCCATAGGCGCCGTTCCAATTAATGCCAACTTCCAGGTAGTTGCCTTTTAGAAAAACGTTGCAGTTACTTAATTGTGCATCAACTTTACAGACAAAAAGAGTAATAATTAGTATTCCGATAGGAATTGATAAGTACGGTTTTTTCATAGGTTGGAAATTTATTATCTTAAAGATAAGATTTATTCTTGTCTTTTAAGTCTGATTTGGAAAAACATCCACCTTTTGTATTCTTCCATTCACCGATAGAAATATCAGTATAGCCGAAAACTATTCCGCCGTGGCTACAATTGGTAATACCTTTATGTAAGAGTTAAAGAGATCATTTATCACCATTAAAATTAATCGGACATGAATACAGTATTTTTTAAAGAAAGGGAACAGACAGAAACTCCGGTTTTTTCAGCATCAAAATTTCCTGTTACCTATACTTTGTATGGTATGAAGGGAACAACAGAGGTATATAAAAATATTACCCCGTGCGGTGTTGTTTATAAGTACATGAACAATATGGGAGACATGATGCAGATAAGGAAGATTGGAGACAGATGGGTAGACGTAGTATTTAATACTTCTACGGTATTATCAACAGCGATAGGCAAGGGGATAGAACAGGCTGAAAGATTATAGTTCTTTTTCCAGTTCCTTCAGTGCATCTTTTGCTATCCATTGTGCAGATTTGCTTGATTGTTTTAATATCCGTTTTGCAGTCGATATAGCTTTTTTCCTTGAGATATCATTTCTTTTTCCTATCTGGCGTAAGGCCCAGTTTATAGCCTTCTTCACAAAATTTCGCCCATCCCATGCTTCACGTTCGATGATAGTAAGAAAATCATCGAACGTTTCCTCGTTTCCGGTTTTAACATCCACGGCATAACATGCCATTAGTACAAACCCGGTACGCTTCACATACTCATCTTTACGTGTGCTGAATTCTTTTGCTTTATCTATAGCATAAGGAGTTTTTTTAAAAAGGTTAATGCAGGTTTGGTCACATACATCCCACGAATTAAAATCTTTCACCCATTTATTTATTTGTGCCTTATTTATCATTTTGGGGTCATCTATAAGAGAGGCCAAGATCATAGCTTCCCGTATACCACTATCCCAAAGTTGCAGTGCCAATTCATGGTCGCGTTTATATGATTTCGCGAACGCCCTTATCTCAGGCATGTTTACTCCAAATGAATTACTGGTATCAATAGCATATCGTTTCATGCCTTCCAGGTTGGCAGCATTTCCCATCTCCTGTAATAGTTTAATGATTTGCTTTGCTTGCATATTGACGGATAAAGCTATCAAAATGATAGTTATCTTATATGGTTGTTATTTATCTTATGTCTTTATGGTATTAATAGGTAATAACTTTCTAACTTTGCAGCATTTTATAATGATTTTCTGTTAATGTCTGTTATACAACCTTTTCTTAGGCTTAGTGGCCTTGAGCCTCTCATAGTGCGTCCCGAAACAAATTTTGTCAATGTCGGTGAGCGGACAAACGTTACCGGCTCTAAAAAGTTTGCGAGGCTCATAAAGGAAAATAAATATGAGGAGGCATTATCCGTTGTCCGTCAGCAGGTAGAAAACGGTGCTTAGGTATTAGACATTAATATGGATGATGCGCTGTTGAACGGTGTTTATGCAATGACCACATTTGTGA
>Ga0134128_10000440_pt1 | contig 57984 bp, 46 predicted proteins | sample KB31754_FD_96462 | JGI IMG/M metagenome (GOLD analysis project Ga0134128, IMG submission 96462) | Terrestrial soil microbial communities with excess Nitrogen fertilizer from Kellogg Biological Station, Michigan, USA - KB3-175-4 | ecosystem: Environmental > Terrestrial > Soil > Unclassified ... | reverse complement strand
GCGGAATAAAATGCCAGATGCGTATTGATCGGGAATACCATCACCAACAGCGCGACGCTCACCGGCCACGCGCGAAATCGCGCAGGTGCACCGACGCTTCGCCAGGCGCGCACCGCCAGCACCACTCCGATCAGCCACAAGAACACTCCGATCGCGCCGGTGTCATCCAGTACCTCGAGCACGATCTGATGCGGATGACAGGCGCCCTGGCCCGCACCGCAGGCCTCGACGTCCAGGAACCGATCACCGGGACGCGCATACGCGGGATACGCATACCGGAATCCGCGCACACCGACACCGTTGACAGGGTGCGCCGCCGCCATCTTCAGTGCGGTGCGCCAGATGTCGAGCCGTCCGCTGAAAGCGGTATCCAGCGCTTGCGGGGAATCGTCGAATGCCAGCAGCGTGCGCTGCACGCGCTGATCGAAACGCGACGAAGTTTTCCAGGCAATCCCGGCAGCGAGCGCGGCGACCAAGCACGCACCCACGATCCACCCAAGGAACCGCGCGGGTGATTGCGTCTCCCGCCACAAGCACGCGATCACCACCAGTGCATACATCAGCCACGCCGCGCGTTCACCGGCCAGCAGGATCGGTCCGAGCAGCAGCAACAAGGCGACGAGCAACCCCGTGCGACCGCAACATTGGCGCGCACTCCACGCCACGAACGGTGACAGCACCGCCAGCACCAACCCGAGCTTGAGATCACCCGCGCCAAAAATGCCCGAAATGCGCTGCGCCTCGGCGTGCCCGCCCACGCTGTAGCCGGTCAGAATCTGCATCCATGCATCCAGTGTCCACAGCGCGACCAGCGCGCCGATGCCGAGATACAAGGCACGCGCGCGCGATTCGCGACGCACGGCGAAGCACACGTAAAACCCGAACGGCGCAAAGCGAATCAGTGCGGCAACCGTACCCCAGCTTTTGCCCGGGTTCACCGCATCCCACGCGGAAATGAGTGCAGCGGCGAAATAGCAGAGCCAGCAGGCGAGCAGCAGTCCCGCGCCGGGATGCTCTCTCCAGGCACGCGGGGCGCGAACGAAAAACAGCACGGCGCCCAGAATGCAGATCAACACCGCGACTTCACTTGCCCTGCCGAACGGCAGCAGAAAAATCACGGCAAAGATCGGCAGCAGCGGCGACAACGCGATCGCGTGCAATCGGGCTCGCAGGGATGGTGTCATCGACACAACGCATCAGGACGATGCGCGATTGTACGTGAGAGCCGCGCTCAGGCCCCGACCAGTTCGCCGTACAATTCCAAGGTTGCGGCCTGCATATCTGTCAGGCGGTAACTCTGCAACGGCGCGATGGGTGGCGCGCGGCGCAGCAGTTCGGCGGCGCGTTCGATCAGCTTTTCCATATCGCCGACCGGCACGCGCCCGGCCGGGTAAAGCTCAGCCAGCAGTTCGCCGACGCCGCCGTGCGCATAACCGAGCACCGGGCGACAAAGCGACAGTGCCTCGACCACGGTGCGGCCGAAACTTTCCGGCTTGTTCGACAGTTGCAGGACCAGCGCCGATGCGGCGAACACGTCGCGCACGTCCGCGCGCGGCGGCGTGAACACCACCGCGTCGTATACGCCGCGATCCCGGGCCAGCGCGTGCAATTCCGCGAGATAAGCCTCGCGACCCTTCTCGACCGCGCCAAGCAACAGCAGCCGCGCCTCCACCCCGCGTGAACGCAGGCCCGCCAGCAGCGTGATTGCATCGGCATGTCCCTTCAGGCGTGTGCCGCGGCCGGGCAGCGTCAGCAGCGGCGCACCACCCAATTGCGGGAACTCGCCGAAGAAACGCTGCCGCCATGCGTCATCAGGACGAAAGCCGTAGGGGAATTCATCCGGGTCGATGCCGCGCGGAATAACCTTCAGCCGCGCCGGGTCGGTACCCGGGTAATGACTCAGCACGAAATCGCGCACACTCTGCGACACCACGATCACGCGTTCGCCGCGAGTCATGATGCGGCTGTAGCTGCCGGGTGAATTCAAGCCGTGCACGGTGGTAACGAAATGCGGGCGCGGATGCATGCCGCGCAATGCCAGCCAGCCCATCCAGGCCGGCAGCCGTGAACGCGCGTGCACGATGTCGGGACGGATTTCTTCCATCAATCGGCGCAACGGGCGGACATGCCGCAGCGTGCGCAGCGACTTCTTCGCCAGATCCAGCGGCACGTGTTCGCTGCCTTCGGCCTGCAGTCGCGAGACCAGCCGACCACCAGCGGAAATCACCACCGAGCGATGTCCGGCCGCCACCAGCGCGCGTGCGATCTCAAGCGTGGAACGCTCGGCGCCCCCGTTTTCCAGTGCCGGCAGCAACTGGAGCACGGTCAATCGGCGATTGGCATGATGCTCGGGCATCGTCCTGGACGCTGTGGCTTCTGGCACCTGATACATGCCAAAGGCTTCTAGCAAGAAACAAGCCTTGCGTATCCCTGCGCAAAGGGCAGCCACCGTAACTGCACTCCAAGCAGAGCGGCAAAGGCGCGGTGAAAAGCTACTTCAATACGAAAACAGCACCGCAATAGGGGCACTGCGACTCGCCGCCGTCTTCCTCGATCGGCAGGTACACGCGCGGGTGCGAATTCCACAGCGCCATTTCCGGCAGCGGGCACGACAGCGGCAATTGCGCGCGCGTTACCTCGTAGCGGCTTTGCGCGTTGGCGGGCTGCGCGGAAACAGGCTGGCTGCTCATGGGAAATTCCCGAAGAAGATGGCTCCATTCTAGCGCAGCGGAAAAAATTCTTCGGCCATTACCGTGCGGCCTTTTCCAGTGGCGCGATCCTGGCAGCGAATGCTTGCGCTTCGATCGCCTCGGCGCTGATGCGTACCTGCAAAGCATCGCCGACCATCGGCACGCCGCCGCCGACGCCAAATGCACTGCGGTCGAAAGATGTGCTCGCGGCAAAACCCAACGCCGGCGCGTTGATCATCGGATACACGCCGGACTTGTTCAGGGTGACGTCGAGCGTCACCGGTTGCGTCACCCCGTGCACATCCAGATCGCCGACGACTTTCAACGAGTTCTTTCCGAGCACGGTCACCTTGGAACTCACGAAAGTGATGACCGGGTATTTCGACGTATCGAGAAAATCGGCTTTCTGCAGCGCCCGATCCAGTGCCGGCACATGGGTGTCGAGACTCTTCGCCGAAATGCTGACCTGTACCGAAGACCTCGCCGGATCCGCGGCATCGTAAACGAGAGTGCCCGTCACCTGGTCGAACTGGCCCGTCGGATTGGAGAAACCCAGGTGATCCCAGGAAAACAATACCTGGGTGTGGGCCGGATCAAGGGTGTAGGTGACCGGCGCGGCCGCAGCCGCGAAGCCTGCGGTCAACAGCGCGAGCGCCAAAATGGAACGTACGAGTTTCATGCTTTCCCTCGGCTTGTGACGAAATGGCTGCGTGGCGTATCGGCGATAGATGCCCATGACCGGCGCAAACTATGCGATAACGCGGCATTGACCATACGACGTTCGACACCACGGCGAATCGACATGCTTGATGCCTGGATCATTACCGATGGCGCCGCCGGCAACGAGCGTCAGGCGCTGGCCCTGGCGCAGGCGCTGGATACGCGCGCGCGCGTATTGCGATTGCCGCTGCGCGCACCGTGGTCATGGTTGGCACCGCGCCAACTGCCCGGCGGGCGACTGGCGCTGTCGGCGCGCGATCGCGCGCAATTCGCGCCGCCCTGGCCACGACTCGCGATCGGGTGCGGGCGACACTCCGCGCTTCTGACGCGCCTGCTGCGCGAGCTGTGCGACGGCGACTGTTTCAGCGTGCAGATTCTCGACCCGCGCGTGGACACGCGGCACTGGGACGCCGTGATCGCGCCACGCCACGACGGGCTGCATGGCGACAACGTGATCACCACGATCGGTTCACTGAATCCGATCGACGACGGCTGGCTCGCCGCCGGCCGCAACGCATTCCCCGAGTTCGCACGACTGCCGCAACCGCGCACCGCATTGCTGCTCGGCGGTCCGCGCGGCGGGATCGCCTTCGATGATGGTTACGCGCGTGCGCTGGCTGCGGGTCTTGCGCACATGCAACGCGAAGGTGGCAGCGTGCTGGCGAGCATATCGCGGCGCACACCCGCGACGTTCGCGCAGTTCCTGCGCGACGACCTCTCGCGATACCCGGGATTTTTCTGGCGCAATGATGCCGACGGCATGAACCCGTACCCCGGACTGCTCGGTTGGGCCGATCGCATCGTGGTGACGCCGGATTCGGTCAACATGCTTTCCGAAGCAGCGGCGACGGGCGTGCCGGTGCACACGCTGGTGAGCGCGCGGTTGCCTGACAAGCTCGCGCGCTTCCACGCGGCCTTGCGCGAGCGAGGTTTGCTGCATGACCTGGGCGTTGAAGCCGCGCCCGCCGCGACACCGTTGCGCGAAACCGCGAAAGTCGCGGTGTCGGTGCGCGCACGGATGACCTCGAGCCGATAGCAGCGTGCTCGCGCCCGCTCGCGTTTTTCTTCGCCGAACGCCGTGCTTGTGAAGCACAGCAGCCATCGGCGGGCTAGGTGAAAGCGAAGCCCGCCGTGCGCGCGATCTGCAGCACTCCCCTGCTGACCTCCATCAATTCCGGATCACGCGCCACCATGCGTGGCTGCGCATCCAGCGTGCAGGCCAGCGCGCGCGCGAGCAGCGCGGCGTGCGCTTCACGCAAACCTTGTGCATCGGCTTCGGATAACAGGCCCGCCGCCGAGCATGCCGCGATCAGGCCCGGGGTATCGGTGCGCATGGCGAGCGCGGCATGCTGCCGTGCATGCCGCAGCACCAGTCCCTGCAGCAGAAATTCGATGTCCAGCAGACCACCCGTGCCTTGCTTGAGATCGAACTTGCGCGAGTCCGATCGATCGCGCTCGGCGCGCCATTGCGCGCGCATTTTCAATACGTCCGTGATGATCTGCGCCGGCTCCCGCGCGCAGGCCAGCAAGGCCGCACGCTCATTCTCGAACGATGCACGCAAATCCGCGTCGCCGGCGATCGCGCGTGCGCGCACCAGCGCCTGGTGTTCCCAGGTCCAGGCGCGCTCGCGTTGGTACGCAACGAACGCCGGCAGGCTCGCCACCAGCAAGCCCTTGCTCCCGTCCGGACGCAAGCGCGTATCGATGTCATACAAACGTCCCGCGCGCGTGGGCGTGGATAACCAATGCACCACGCGCTGCGCCAGGCGCGCGTACCAGCGCGCGCCTTCCAGCGGCCGCGCGCCATCGCTCAATTGCGCACCGCGCCGTGGGTCGTAGACGAAAACCAGATCGAGATCGGAAGCAAAACCCAGCTCCGCACCGCCCAGGCTGCCGTAGCCGAGCACCGCGAAACCGGCGCTTTCACCGGGCAGGCTTCCATGCTGTGCGATCAATTCACGCCGCGCCAATTGCAACACCGCGTCGACCACCACCGCCGCGGCTTGCGCCAGGCGTCGCGCGGTCAGCACCGCGTCGGCGTGATCGTCGCGCAGCGCCAGACCCGCGCGCAACGCGAAGCTGTCGCGCCATTCGGCAATCGTGTTGAGAGACTCTTCCGGATCCCCCGAATGCGCCGCCAGCAACGCGCTCAATTCGTGTTCGATCGCCTCTTCGTCCCGCGGCAGGTGTTCCAGACGCGGATCGAATACATCGTCCAGCAGCAGCGGTTGCGCGATCACGCGCGCGGCGAGCCACGCCTGTTCCGCACACAGCCGCGCCAGGCGCGTGCGCGCGGCCGGGTGCTCTTCCAGCAAGGCCAGATACGCGGAGCGGCGCGCGATTGCCTGGACCAGTTTGCACAAGCTGGTCAGCGCGGCGGTCGGCGCACGGGTCGCGCGCGCGGCTTCGATCAACAACGGAACCAGGTGCTCCAGGCGCTGCATTGCACGCGCCGACAGTCCGCGCAGGCCGGCGACCTGCGCGAGCGCGGCGGCCGCGTCCGCGCCGGGTGTGAAACCGGCCTGCTCCAGCGCCTGTGCATTCGATGCGTCGAGGCGTGCGGCTTGCCACGCCGTCAGGCTTTCCAAAGACGGAGCGTCGGCTTGTGCATTCGCCCGCGGCAACAGCGTCGCGGCGAACGCATCGATCACCTTGGCGCGATGCGCATCCAAGTGCGCGCGCAGTTGGGGCCAGTCGTCGAACCCCAGCGTCACCGCCAATCGCGAACGGATCAGCGGATCATCCGGCAACATGTGCGTTTGCTGATCGGCGAACATCTGCACGCGGTTTTCCAGTCGGCGCAGGAACACGTAACCTTCACGCAGGCATTTCACGCGAGCGGCGGGGAGATAGCCGCGGCTGGCACAGATCTGCAGCGCCGGCAGCAGCCCGGTCACGCGCAGCGCCGGATCGCGCCCGCCGCGGATCAACTGCTGCAACTGCACGATGAACTCGATCTCGCGGATGCCGCCGGGCCCGAGCTTCAGATGATCGGCCAGATCGCGACGCGACACTTCCGCGTCGATCAGCGTTTTCATTTCGCGCAGGCCGGCCAGGGCCGTGTAGTCAAAATAGCGCCGATACACGAACGGCCGCAGCAATTCGAGCAGGCGCTTGCCGCTGGCGATATCGCCAGCGACCGGGCGCGCCTTGATCCAGGCATAACGCTCCCAGTCGCGGCCCTCGCGCTGGTAATACTGCTCCATGGCCGCGAACGATGCGGCCACCGGCCCAGCCTCGCCGAACGGGCGCAGGCGCAGATCGATGCGTGCGGCAATGCCTTCGTCGTCGGCCTCGCCAAGCAGCCGCACGAATTCGCGGGCCACCCGCGCGAAAAACTCGGCGTTGTCCAGCGCGCGCGCCGCACCGTCGGTTTCGCCGGCATCCGGAAAGGCCAGGATCAAGTCCACGTCGGAAGAAAAATTCAGCTCCGCACCGCCGAGCTTGCCCAGCGCCATGACCACCAGCGATTGCGCGACCCCTTCCAGGTTGCGCGGGGTGCCGTAACGCGTGCGCATGCGTGACTCGGCGTGGCGCAGCGCCGCGCCGATCAATGTTTCGTAAAGCGTGGTGGTGCCGCTCAGCGTCCCGGCAAGATCATCCAGCCCGTTGATGTCGCGAAACACCAGCCGCAACGCCTCGGCACGGCGAAACTGGCGCAAGCGGGCGGCGAAATCCTCGCCATCGTTCAACAGGGATGCGGCGCGCGCGGAAGCGGGCGTGGGATCGCGCAACCGTTGCAAACCCGCGGAATCGAGCAGGTGGGGATCGCGGCGCAAACTCTCGTACGCGAAGTCGCTGGCCAGCAACAAACGCCGCAGGCGCTCGGCAACGCCCGCGTCATCGTGCACGCGCACACCGGCCGCGCGACAACGCTCGACCAGTTCGGCATAACGCGTGTCGCTCAGCGCGGTCAACGCGAGCAGGGCCGGCGGCGTTGTGATCGTCATGGCCGGATTATGCCGGCGCAGACACGCCGGCCGGCACAAACAACGCGTTCATCTCGATTCGGTTACATTCCGCGCCCCGCTTCATGCAATGGCGCGGTCGCGCGCAGCGCGACCGCTTGCGTTCCGCTCTCTTCCCGGCGAAAGGGCACAGGGTGAGGGCCATGCACATCGAGGTCCGAGTTCACCTTCATTATGGCCAATCCTCGCGCAACCTTAGCCCGCCATCCCGCTGCCGCACGCGCGGCGCTGATTGTGCTGCTGATCATCGTCTTCGCCCTCGCAACGGGCTTGCTGGACGGGGATCCGGGCGTGGCGCCGGGCGCATTGCTGCAGGCGCCGTGGGCGTTGTTCGCCAATGCCCTCCCGGGTCTGCTGCTGGCTGCGGTGTTGCTCGCGATCACGCGCCGCGCGGCGTTGTCGCTGCTGCTGGCATTCGGTACGCAGACGCTGCTCTACTGGGTCAACGCGCAGAAGATGGCGAACCTCGCCTCGCCGGTGGTGCCCGCGGATTTCCACATGCTGGGACAACTGCGTCACGGCGGCGCGCATCTGCTGAGTGGCTATGCGCACGCCAGCGGCTGGCTGATCCTCGCCGCCATCGCCGGGGTGATCGCGCTGATCGCGCTGTGGCGTCACGAACCGCCGCTGATCCCGCGCCGGGCGCTGCCGCGTTCGGGGCTTGCCGTGTGCGCACTCGCCGCATTGCTGTCGCTGTGCGTGGGCGTACCCGGCTGGCGCTTGATCTACAACCGCGACGCACTGGGTTTCCAGCCATGGTCGGCGCAGGAGACCGCCAAACGCAGCGGCGTGATCAGCATGCTCGCGCTGTATCGGCTGGATTACGCCGGCCAGCATCTGAAGATCGATACCACGGCCGCGCGCGCGTTGCTCGGTGATACGGAATCGGCAGTGCGTGCGCGTCTGGCCATCGGCAATGATGGCGTGCGGCCGGACATCGTGATCGTGCAGAGCGAATCGTTTTTCGATCCGGGCCGCATGCGCGGCTACGCGCCGTATCAATTCATTCCCAATTTCGCGCGGCTGGCTGCACAGGGCGAATCCGGGCCGTTGCACGTGCCGACCTTCGGCGGCGGCACCATCCGCACAGAATTCGAGGTGCTCACCGGCTTGCCTCTGCGCTACTTCCCGCAGGTGCAGTTTCCGTATTTGCAAATCGACGCCAAGGTGATTCCCGGCCTGGCGCGGAGCTTGCGTGCCAATGGTTACACCACGCTTGCGATCCACGACAACAACCGCAGTTTCTGGAATCGTGCAAGCGCCTTGCAGCGGCTGGGCTTCGATCGCTTCATCGCGATCGACGGCTTCCCGAAACATCCGGCGCACGACGGCCATTACGTGGCGGACAGCGTGCTGACGGATGAAATCCTCTCGCAACTGCGCGACAGCGGACCGCCGCAACTGATCTTCGCGATCAGCATGGAAGCACACGGCCCCTATGACGGCGATCCGGGCCCGATCAATCTGGCCGAGCGCGATGCGATCCCGGTACCGGCCGGCGTTACCGGCGTAGCCAGGACGATGCTGCAAACTTATCTGTATCACCTGCGCCATGCCGACGCCCAACTGGGTCGCCTCGCCGATGTGTTGTCGAAGCGCTCCCGCCCCACCCTGCTGATGTTCTATGGCGATCACCTGCCCGCGTTGGGACAGGCGTTCGAGGTGAACGGCTTCAAGGATGGCGGTGACCAATTGGCGCAAACCGGCTCATGGCTGATCGTGGATCCCGCGCACCCCGGTGACGCCGCTCCGCAGTCACTGGCTGCCTGGGCGTTGCCGGGCCAGTTGTTGGCACGTGCCGGCATCCACGATGATGCCTGGTTCGCGCTCACCGACGTGCTGGCGCCCCAATTGTCGGCACTGACCCGCGCGCCGGACGCGCCGCCCGCGCCGGAAAACGCGCGGCAGATACTGCTCGATCACGGCATGACCAACGTCGCGCAACTGCGGCTCAAGGGCAAGCTCGAAAAATTGCTGCCCGAAGGCGAAGCTGCGGCGGCGATCGCCGCGCGCACCCCGCGTGCGCAAGCAGTCACCGCGCACGCGGATGGAGCGGTGCAGTAGCGCCGCAGCATTCCGGCCATTCAGGGCGGGGCTTTGCGTGCATGCCCCATCCGACCGCCGCCGCCTTCAGAAACGACGGGTGAGTGTGGCGCCCCAGAAATGGCCTTCAAAGGCGCCGGTATTCAGTACCCGCTGGCTGTAACCGGCGCTCAGGTTCAACTGCCATAACGAGAAGATGCCGATCACCAGCGATGCATTGATATCGTTGGCACGACGCCACGAGGTGAAGGTTTCATCCCGCTGTCGGCCCAGCCCCGCCTGGAGCGACAACCCGACGTCGTCGTTGAACCCGACGTAGCTGTTGACGGTGAGCGCGTAGCGTCGGTAGTCGTTTGGTGCGTAGTAGCCGTCGCCGGGATTTTCGTCGAACGACAGGTGCTGCACGGTGGCCCCGAGATCGAGCATGAAATGCGGCCTGCGGATCACCGCGCGGCGAAGCGCGGCATCCCAGTCCACACTGGAATTACCGTCGCTGTAGTGATCACGGCGCAGCCACAGGTCGCCCGTCCAGTTGAAATCCGGCGTCCACTGCGCATGGCCGGCGATGCCGGTGCGGTCCAGCCCCAGCGACAGCGAGCGCGGCGAGATATCGAGCCGATCGTGATCGGCCAGCAGGTCGAGCCGAAAGCTATCGCTGAAATGCTGATCGAGTCCCACCCGCCAGAGGGTCAGGCTGTCTCCGGGGAGGGAGGACTGGCCGACGGCCGCGCTCAGTTGGGTATACAACGAGGGCGCGTAGCGAACCCCGAACAAGCCGCGGGTCTCGAGCGTCGATCGCTGACCGGTGACGCTGGCGAAGGGGCTGTCCAATGGCGCGCGGTAATCCCAGCGACCCAGGTCCAGCGTCCAGCGCAACGCGTCGCCTTGCGCCAGTTCCGCGCGCAGCGTCGGTTGCGAGCGCACCAGATCCTCCGAATCCGAACCGTGCCGATAATCCAGCGCCACAAAAGAATCGGTGTGGATTCGTACCGCACGCTCCAGGTCGCGCGCGTCTTTGCTGTCGGGCTTGGCGCGCTTGACCGCTTCCACGTAAGGCAACGCCGCGCGCGGACGCAGCGATTCCCGCAAGGCGACGGCCTGCGTGTAGTTGGGCAACAGTCCGCCCGGATCGGCGGCAAGTGCCGCAGCATTGACTTGCTGGGCCGCGCGAATCCGTCCAGCCCAGGCCAGCACCGCCGCCCGCACAACCTGGCCCTCGGCACTGCGGGCGACATCCGGATGGGTGTCCAGTACGCGCTTGGCGCCGGCGTAGTCGCCGGCCCAGGTCAGATAACGCGCGAGATCGAGCACGGCGACCGGGTCGGTCGGGTGACTGGCGACGTAGTCGCGCATCGTTCGTGTGGCGGCGCCGATATGCCCCGACCACATCAATGCCCGCGCCTGCACATCCAGCGGTTGTTCGGCGGCAGTTTGCGCCCAAGCGCCGATGGGCGCCGCCAGCAGCACCCCAATGAGCCACACCAGGGCTTTCATTTTCGCCATTTCCGGTTGCCCGTGACCCAGAGATCGAAACCGAAGCGCGCGAGGGTGACCGTTTCGGCCGCGATCATGACGTAGCGGATCGGCGTGACCAGCAGGCCCTTCCCCAACATCCCGAGGCGATCGCCACGCGCCACGAGCACCAGCACCGCCAGCGACACCAGCACCTCCGCGATCAATGTCACCAGCAGTGCCGACCACATGCGCAGGATCAGCATGATGAGCAGCGCGGTCGGGAAGCCGATCTTCTCCACTGCCGACAGGAACATCGCCCAGCCGATCGGGCGTCCGTACCGAACGGTGTGCTGTTCGCCAAACGGTTGCCGATACTGCTCCTGTATCTTGCGCTGCTTCTCCACGCCGCTGACCTTGTCGCTGCGATTTTTGCGCCAGCGCCGCAGGGCCCGCAACGGGGTGCGCAACATGCTGTCGAAGTAGTAGCAACTTTGCAAAAACGATGACGACCACAAATAGATCTGGCGCGGCAGGCGCTGCACCTCCGGTTCTTCCGAATGCGCCAGCACGTCCTGCAACTGGATGTTGCGGTAACCCGCACTGTTGAGGGCGAATCCGATGAAGATGTCCTCGGAATTGGTCAGGTCGTCGCCGAATAGCGGTTCGTAGCGATCGAAAAGATCCTTGATGTAGCGCCGCCGATAGGCGACCGCGCAGCCGACCGGATTGGTGATGCCGCCGAAGAATGCCATCTGCCCCTTGTAGACAAAGCGCTGCAGGAACGTATACAGGCACTCGCGATAGGTATTGGTGATCCACCACCACAGCGAATGCAACCGCCCTCGCCGCGCATGGGGATCGTCATAGGTCTGCGCACCGTGCCAGCGCTGAAACTCGGGCGTCTGCGACAAGGCGTGACGGTTCCCCGGCCGCATCGGCAGGATGATGCCGCAGGCGCTGGCGATGCCAACCCCTTGATAGAGCTCCTGCACGCAGCGTTCGATGTAGTTCGTCGACTGGAGGAAGGTGTCGCCGTCGAGTATGAACTCGACATCGGAATCGAACTCGCGCGCCTGGCGCTTGATGGTAGGGGTTTTGCCGATCGATGCGGCGCGCTCGAACACGATCAGGTCGAGCCCCACGGCTGCGGCATATTCGCGGGCGCGTGGCACCGTCTGGTCCCTGGCGCCATCGTCGACCAGAATGACGTGCCGTGGCCGCTTGGTTTGCCGCGCCAATGAGGCAAGGCAGTGGACGATGTTGTCTTCTTCCTTGTAGGCGGGAATGACGACGTCCACCACCGCAGTGCGCCAGTCCTCGGCCGGCGTGGGGGTGGTCCTGTCCGGCCCCCGCAACAGCCCGATCGCGCTAAGCAGCCCGTTCGGACTGAGCACGAACCAAGGTGCAGTGGCCATCGTTTTCCCCCTTCAGGCGCTGGCGCTCGGCGGCGACCAGGTCATCAATCGTGCGCTCCAGTGTGTAGGCATGCGCGAACCCGGTGAGTGTGCGCAGGCGCTCCAGGTTCGGTCGGCGGCGACGTATATCTTCGAAGTCCTCGCCATACGCTTCCCGCAACGGAACGCTGCAAATAGCAGAACGACTGCGCGCACGCGCTATCACCAGCTTGGCGAGATGATTGATGCTGATCTCGCGATCGTTCCCGACGTTTGCAATCACGGTGTCACGGTCAGCACGAGAGGCAAGCGCATCGAGCGCGACCACGGTGTCGCGCACATCGCAGAATGAACGGGTCTGGGTGCCACCGCCGAACACGGTGATCGGCTCATTGCGCACCGCCTGTGCCACAAAGCGAGGTACCACCATGCCGTAGCGGCCCACCTGGCGCGGACCGATGGTATTGAAGAATCGCGCGATCACTGCGGGAATCCCGTAGCGCTGGGCATAAGACAACCCCAATGCTTCATCGGCGATTTTGCTGACCGAATAACCCCAGCGGGTCCCGGCGCGAGTGCTGACGACCAGATCCTGCTCCTCGCGCAGGACATCCTCGTCATTATGCCCATAGACTTCGGAACTGGACGCCAACACTACTTGCGGCTTCCAGCCACCGGCGTGAGCGGCACGCAACAGGCGCTCGAAACCCGCGATGTTGGTCGCCAAGACCCTGGTCGGCTCCGCGATCACCCGGTACACGCCCACCACGGCAGCCAGATGATAGATGCGGTCGGCCCACCCCACCGCGCGATCCAACTTGTCCCAGGTCAGTACGTCCGCCTCATCGAAGCGGAATCCGGGGTTATCCGCGTGTGCCGCGAGATTGGCGCGCACCCCCGTGGACAGATCGTCCACGACGTGCACCTGATCGCCGCGAGCCAGGTGCAGGTCGACAAGATGCGAGCCGATGAAGCCGCTTCCGCCCGTGATCAGCACGTGCATGGAATTCCCCTTCGACACCGCATGGCCGAAGCCGAATTGTGAACCAGGTCACAAATATGCACGGCTCATGCCATCGGAATCTCCGCATGGCGACAGCCTTGGAAGCCATACGGGGCGCCGTCGTGAGCCCATTCGGCTGCCCCAAGCCCGGGCCTCGAATTCCGGATGGGATGACGCGGGACGACACTGCGCGCACCTGCGACAGCGCCAAGCCGAATGTCAGAGGTCGCAAGTGCAGGAGACAAGTGCAAGACAGTGGCGCGGATGGCGCCCGAAAATAGAAAAGCCCCGCCGAAGCGGGGCTTTTTGTTTGCACGACTGCCAGAAGGCGAGAGGATCAAAAATCCATGCCGCCCATGCCGCCCATTCCGCCCATGCCGCCGCCACCGCCGCCATGGTTGTGCGCCTCTTCTTTCTTCGGCGCCTCGCCCACCATCGCTTCGGTGGTGATCATCAGGCCGGCGATCGAAGCCGCGTTCTGCAGCGCGGTGCGGGTGACCTTGGTCGGATCCAGGATACCCAGTTCCACCATGTCGCCGAACTCACCGGTCGCAGCGTTGTAGCCATAGTTGCCCTTGCCGTCGGCGACCTTGTTCAACACCACGGAAGGTTCGGCACCCGCATTGGTGACGATCTCGCGCAGCGGGGCTTCCATAGCGCGCTTGGCGATCACGATGCCGTGGTTCTGGTCTTCATTGTCGCCCTTGATCGCGCCGATCGCGGCCAGCGCGCGTACCAGCGCCACGCCACCACCGGCAACCACGCCCTCCTCGACCGCCGCACGGGTGGCGTGCAGCGCATCTTCCACGCGCGCCTTCTTTTCCTTCATCTCGACTTCGGTCGCAGCGCCAACCTTGATGACAGCCACGCCGCCGGCCAGCTTGGCCACGCGCTCCTGCAACTTCTCCTTGTCGTAATCGGAAGAAGTCTCCTCGATCTGGGCCTTGATCTGCTTGATGCGCCCTTCGATGCCCTTGGTGTCACCGGCGCCGTCGATCAGCGTGGTGTTTTCCTTGGTGACGACCACTTTCTTGGCACGACCGAGATCCTTGACGGTGGCCTTCTCCAGCGCCAGACCGACTTCCTCGGAAATCACGGTGCCGGCCGTCAGGATCGCCATGTCTTCCAGCATCGCCTTGCGGCGGTCGCCGAAGCCCGGAGCTTTCACCGCGCATACCTTGACGATTCCGCGGATGGTGTTGACCACCAGCGTTGCCAGCGCTTCACCTTCCACTTCCTCGGCAACGATCAGCAACGGCTTGCCGGACTTGGCCACGCCTTCCAGCACCGGCAGCAGATCGCGCACGTTGGAGATCTTCTTGTCGTGCAGCAGGATGTAAGGATCTTCCAGCTCGCACTGCATGGATTGCTGGTTGTTGATGAAGTACGGCGACAGATAGCCCCGATCGAACTGCATGCCCTCGACGATGTCGAGCTCGTTTTCAAGGCCCGAGCCGTCCTCGACGGTGATCACGCCTTCCTTGCCGACCTTGTCCATTGCCTTGGCGATCAGGTCGCCGATCACGCTGTCGCCATTGGCGGAGATGGTGCCGACCTGCGCGATCGACTTGGAATCAGCCGAGGGCTTGGAGATCTTCTTGAGCTCATCGACCGCGGCCACGACCGCCTTGTCGATGCCGCGCTTGAGATCCATCGGGTTCATGCCGGCAGCGACCGCCTTCATGCCCTCGCGGATCATCGCCTGCGCCAGCACGGTGGCGGTGGTGGTGCCGTCACCGGCGACGTCGGAAGTCTTGCTTGCCACTTCCTTCACCATCTGCGCGCCCATGTTCTCGAACTTGTCGGCCAGCTCGATTTCCTTGGCAACGGAGACACCATCCTTGGTGATGGTCGGTGCGCCGAAGCTCTTTTCGAGCACGACGTTGCGGCCCTTGGGGCCGAGGGTGGCCTTGACCGCGTTGGCCAAGGTGTTGACGCCGCGCAACATGCGCGCGCGCGCGTCTTCGGAAAAACGGATTTCTTTCGCTGCCATGGGTAATTCCTCAAGTGATCTTGTGCGACCCGGATTTCAATCCGCTCTGTCATGCCTCCACAACCCCGCCCACCCTGCAGATAGGCCGCCCCTTTTATTCGGGGCATGGAGCGCGGCTTCGATGAGGCGGCGGCGTAATCCGGAAAAATGTGTGGTGTGCGCGAGTGCGGCCGACGCGATTAACCGTCAATTATCGCCATCAGGTCTTCTTCGCGCATGACGAGCAGTTCGTCGCCATCCACTTTGACCTCGGTGCCCGAATACTTGCCAAACAGCACCTTGTCGCCGGCCTTGACGCCCATCGGGCGCACCTTGCCGTCGTCCAGAATCTTGCCGGTGCCGACCGCGATGACTTCGCCCTTGATCGGCTTTTCGGTCGCGGTGTCGGGAATGACGATGCCGCCAGCGGACTTGGTCTCCGCCTCCAGGCGCTTGATGATGACGCGGTCGTGCAGTGGACGAAGCTTCATATCGACTCCAACTTTGGATGGAAAAAAATGGGGCCGGGCCGCAGTCCCTCGCGGACTGTTAGCACTCTGGCTCGGGGAGTGCCAATTGTAGGCGCAAACCCCGCCATTTCAAGGGGCGCGTGGCCTTGCCACACCGCAAATGGGTGCGAATGGGCGTGGTTCAAGGCCGGCACCGAGGGCCTGGAACCGAAACAAGAGCGTGCACACTGCCACTACACTCAATCCATGGACGCCCTGCTGATCCTGTGCACCTGCCCGGATGCGGATTCCGCGCAGGCCATCGCGCGGGCGTTGGTCGAGGAGCGGCTGGCCGCCTGTGTCAACCGCATTCCCGGCCTTACTTCAACCTACCGATGGCAAGGCGAGGTGCGCGAAGGCAACGAAGTGCTGCTGCTGGTCAAGACCCGGCGGGAGCGACTTGACCTGCTGCGCAGGCGGCTGCTGGAGCTGCACCCCTATGATGTGCCGGAGGTGATCGCGCTTGAGATCGTCGCCGGCCACATTCCCTATCTGGAGTGGCTGCGCGCCGAAACGGAGATGTGAGCTGGCGGCGACATGGCCGGTCTTGCAACAATAGCGCTTTCGATGCGAGCCGTTCGGGAGTCCCGTGGAGTTCGACACCGTTGTCTGCGCGATGCATGGAATGGCATCGCGTGCAGCGTGCTCGGAACAGGCGCGGATGCCCGATCGGAATATGTGTCAGGAAGGGCTGCTTGCGCAGGTCGCGAGCACGCTCGCTCCTGCCCGCTGGTACTTGCAAGGTCTCTCTTGATGCTGATCCGCCTGTCGCGCCAATTGTTCGTGCTGATCCTTTTGTGTCTGCCGGCTCTTGCCAGCGCACAAGCAACACCAAGCCTGTTGCAGGTGTCTGATGCATTCAAGTTGAGCGCGCGGATGGCGGCGCCCGGCACGTTGCAATTGCACTGGACCATCGCGCCGCACTATTACCTCTATCGCGCGCGAATCAGCGCAAAACCGCTGGATGCCGGTGTCCAGCTCGGGGCGTTGCGACTGCCGAACGGCCTGAAGGAACACGATCCGTATCTGGGCGATGTGGAGATTTACCACAATGCGCTCGACGCGGCGCTGCCGTACACGATTCGCGGCGCAATGGCGGGAAATCCCTCGAGCGGGCCCAGCGCTAACCTGCGCGTGGCAGTGACATTCCAGGGTTGCCACGAAGTCGATCCGAAGATCTGTTATCCGCCGGCGACACAAACCCTGGAGGTGCCGCTAACGGGGGTGGGCGCGGGAGCGATCAGCCTGCCCGTCCCACAAACCGGATCGCGCGACAGCCTGACCGCCAGCTTCCGACAGCCGGGTAGCGCCCGCATCGATCCACCCGGTAGCCCCACCGATGGCGCGCGCGTACGCGCTACCCGCGCACCGGACCAATCCGCCGAACAACAACTGGCGGGGTTGCTCGGCGCGCACGGCTTTGCCGCGATCATGGTGTTCTTTGTCGCGGGACTGGGGCTCGCGTTGACGCCCTGCGTCTGGCCCATGATCCCGATCCTTTCCGGTTTGATTGCAGGTGCGGGTACGCGTTTGACCACCGCGCGCGCCTTCGCGCTATCGCTGGTCTATGTACTGGCAACGTGCGTGGTGTTCACGATACTAGGCGTAATCGCCGGCGTGGCCGGCGCCAATCTCGCTGCATGGATGCAGCAGCCGGCGATCCTGATCGCCTTCGCGATCCTGTTCGTGCTGCTGGCCTTTTCCATGTTCGGCTTGTATTCGCTGCAATTGCCGGCGGCGTGGCAGACGCGATTGGCGAATGTGAGCAATCGCCAGCGCGGCGGTTCGCTGACCGGTGTGGCCGTGATGGGCGTGTTGTCCGCATTGATCGTCGGCCCGTGCGTGGCGCCGCCGCTTGCTGCCGCCGTGCTCTACATCGGCCAGAGCCGCGACCCGGTGTTCGGCGGTGCGGCCTTGTTCGCGCTCAGTCTCGGCATGGGCGTGCCGCTGCTGGTAATCGGCACCGCCGCCGGCCGCTGGCTGCCACGCGCGGGCGCGTGGATGAACGTGGTGAAGGCGATCTTCGGCGTGCTGTTCCTGGGCGTCGCGATCTGGATGTTGTCGCGCATTCTGGATGCGCGCTGGGTTCTCGCCATGGCCGGCGCGCTGCTGGTTGGCTGCGCGGTGTTCCTCGGCGCGCTGAAACGTACAGGCGCTTCCGGTTGGCGCCGAGCAGCCCAGGTGCTCGGGTTAATTGCGCTGGTGATCGGCGCCTGCGAACTGGTCGGCGCGGCGGCGGGTTCGCGCAATCTCCTGACGCCGCTGGCCGGCATGTTCGGCGGTGAGCGCGCCACCGCACAGACGCTGGCGTTTCGTCCGGTGAAAACGGTGGATGACGTGCAACGCGCGATCGCCGCCGCCAGTGCGGCCGGACAACCGGCGCTGCTGGATTTCTATGCCGACTGGTGCGTGAGCTGCAAGGAAATGGAGGCATTGACCCTCGCCAAACCCCAGGTGCAGCACGCATTGCGGGATTTCGTGCTGCTGCGCGCGGACGTCACCGCCAACGATGCGAATGATCAGGCACTGCTGAAGCATTACGGACTGTTCGGCCCGCCGGCGACCCTGTTGTTCGGCAAGGATGGCAGCGAGCAACGCGCACTGCGCTTGATCGGCTACGAAGATGCCGGCAATTTCAATGCACGCCTGGACAAACTGCGGCAATGATCGACAAACGCGCGACAATGATGATACTCACACTCGCAACCGCGGCGGCCTGCGGCGGCTGGTGGTTGCAACGGCGCTTGCAGACGCCCGCCATCTCGCCCGCGCCTCCACCGAATGCGGCGGTGTTGAAGGTTGGCGATCAAACCGGCGATCTGGCTTTGCCCGATCTGGACGGCAAGACGCAAAAGCTGTCGCAATGGCGTGGTCAACGCGTACTGCTGAATTTCTGGGCGACATGGTGCGCACCATGCCGGAAGGAAATGCCGCAACTGTCGGCCGCGCAAACGCGCTATGCCGGCGTGCAGGTGATCGGCGTGGCACTGGACCAGCCGCAGGCGGTGCGCGACTATCTGAAGCACACCGCCATTGATTATCCGATCCTGATCGGCATTGACGCCGATCCCGAACCCACCCTGCGCTTCGGCGACAGCGTTGGCGGGTTGCCCTACAGCGTGCTGATCGGCCCAGATGGGCGCATTCTGCGCACCAAACTCGGCCCGTTCGACGCGGCAGAACTCAAGGAGTGGCTCGGCGCACATGGATGAAAAGTACGCGGCCGAAGGGCCACTTTTGATTTCGCACAAAGTCCAACCGAGGACTTGAACCGCGTGGCCGGGAGAACAGCGGCCAGGGAAAGATCGCAGAAAAGGCGCGAACTGCGCTGATCTGGTAAGCAACGTCTGGACAACCGGGCTGTTGCCGCGCACACTTCGCAACCCGGAACCAGTCCCGAGTTGCGCGTGGCCACTCTGCTCGTCCTGCACGGTCCCAACCTCAACCTGCTCGGTGAACGCGAGCCGGGCATCTACGGTCGCACCACGCTGGCGCAAATCGATGCGCAACTGGCGGCGCGCGCGCAGGAGGCCGGCCACAAGCTCAGCAGCTTCCAGTCGAACGCCGAGCACGAACTGATCGGCCGTATCCACCAGGCTCGCAATGATGGCACCGGCTTCATCCTGATCAATCCGGCGGGCCTCACCCACACCTCGGTGTCGCTGCGCGACGCCTTCGCGGCAGTGGGGATTCCGTTCATCGAAGTGCACCTGTCCAACCCCTACGCTCGCGAGATGTTTCGCCGGCACTCTTATCTGTCGGACCTCGCGGTGGGCGTGATCGCCGGCTTTGGCGCGGAGAGTTACCACCACGCGTTGGAGGCGGCGATGGCTCGGCTGCATCGGCCGCAAGCGTCCAACCCGGTAAGCCATTGATTCGATCGCCCGCTCCCGTGAGCGATGGCGCTACCTCCACCGCTGATTCGAGGCCATCATGGATCTCAGAAAGATCAAGACACTGATCGACCTGCTGGAGCAATCCAATCTCTCGGAATTGGAGATCCACGAGGGGTGAGTCGGGGCTTTCGCGAGATGCACTGAGCGCATTTCGCGCCGACGAACGACCGGCCAGGGATGGCCGGGCAGGCCCCAAGCACCAGGGATGGTTCACGCGAATTCTTTCAATGAGGTTTGGCATGGACCTGCGCAAAATCAAGAAACTGATCGACCTGCTGGAGCAATCCAATCTCTCGGAGTTGGAGATCCACGAGGGCGAGGAAGTGGTCCGGCTGTCGCGGCACCCGGCCCCGAGCGCGCCGTCGGCGCCGACCGTGCTGGTGCAGACCCCAGCCGCCGCGCCGGCGCCAGGCCCGTCTTCCGCATCGGCCGGCGCAGCCGTCGGTGAAAATGCCGGTTCGGGCGGCGAACGCGGCCTGCCCGCGGGCCATGTAGTGCGTGCGCCGATGGTCGGCACCTTTTACGCCTCGGCGTCGCCCGGCGCGCCGCCGTTCGTCGCGGTCGGCTCGCAAGTGAAGGCCGGCGACCCGCTGGGCATCATCGAGGCCATGAAGATGTTCAACCAACTCGAGGCCGATGTCGCCGGCACGGTACTGGCGATCGTGGCCGAAAACGGCCAGCCGGTCGAATTCGATCAGCCTCTGTTCGTGATTGGATGAAAACGGAAATTGGACATGAGCCGCGAGCTACGCTCGCTCAGCGGGTAGTGGATGCGCCGCCGTCGCGCGCGCCCATTTCCCACTTCCTGCTTCCTGTTTCCCACCACCCGAAGTCCTGGTCAACATCTCATGCTCGATAAAGTCCTCATCGCCAACCGCGGCGAGATCGCACTGCGCGTGTTGCGTGCCTGCCATACGTTGGGAATAAAGACGGTCGCGGTGCACTCCACTGTGGATCGCAATCTGAAGCACGTCGGCATGGCCGACGAAGCCGTATGCATCGGCCCTGCGCCCGCAGCACAAAGCTATCTCAATATCCCGGCGATCATCAGTGCGGCGGAAGTCACCGACGCCAGCGCGATCCATCCTGGCTACGGTTTTCTTTCCGAGAACGCCGACTTCGCCGAACAGGTCGAGCAATCCGGCTTCGTATTCATCGGCCCGACCGCCAATGTGATCCGGCTGATGGGCGACAAGGTCGAGGCGATCAAGGCGATGAAAGCCGCGGGCGTTCCATGCGTGCCCGGTTCCGGCGGGCCGCTCGGCGACGACGTCAACGAAAACATGCGCATCGCGCGCGAGATCGGCTATCCCGTGATCATCAAGGCGGCCGGCGGCGGCGGCGGTCGCGGCATGCGCGTGGTGCACACCGAGGCGCATCTGGGCAACGCGGTCGCCACCACACGTGCGGAAGCGCGCGCGGCATTCGGCAATCCGCAGGTGTACATGGAGAAGTTCCTGGAGAATCCGCGCCATGTGGAAATCCAGGTGCTGGCCGACGGCTTGGGCCAAGCGATCCATCTGGGCGAGCGCGATTGCTCGATGCAACGCCGCCATCAGAAAGTGGTCGAGGAAGCGCCCGCGCCGGGAATCACCCCACAGCAGCGCGCGCAGATCGGCCAGGTCTGCGTGGAAGCCTGCATACGCATCGGCTATCGCGGCGCCGGCACGTTTGAATTCCTGTATGAGAACGGCCGCTTCTATTTCATCGAGATGAACACGCGCATCCAGGTGGAACATCCGGTCACGGAACTGATCACCGGTGTGGACCTGGTGCGCGAGCAACTGCTGATCGCCGGTGGCGAGAAGCTCTCGATCAAACAGGAAGACATCCAGATCACCGGCCACGCGATCGAGTGCCGGATCAACGCGGAAGACGCCGATACTTTCATGCCCTCGCCTGGCATGGTGAAGCGTTTCCTCGGGGCGGGCGGCCCGGGTGTGCGACTGGATACGCACATCTACGACGGCTACAGGATTCCGCCCAACTACGATTCCATGATCGGCAAGCTGATCGTGCACGGCCGCGACCGCGACACCGCGATCGCGCGCATGCGCATTGCGCTCGGCGAAATGGTGGTCGACGGCATCAAGACCAATATTCCGCTGCAGCAACGGATCATGGCCGACGGCGGCTTCCAGCACGGCGGCCAGAACATCCATTACCTCGAAAAGCGCATCGCGGAACGAAAAGAGAAAGGGATCGTGCCGGGGTAACCTGATTCGTTCCACGGGACGAAAGGACAATCTGCATGGCCGGGGAATCCGAGAAGCATCTGCGGCGGCGCGCGGTCAAGGTCCAGCTCGACAACACGGTGGTCGGCATCGAACTGACCCTGATCAGCATCATCCAGGGGCTTGCGCTGGGCGTGCTCGCCGCAAGCGCGGTACAACCGCTGATCGAGTGGCAATGGCAAGTGTGGCCTTACATTGCGACCGGCCTGCTCACCATCCTGATCTTCTGGTCGCGTTCGCTGGTGCACACGCTCTCGTTCATCGGCTGGCCGCTGGAATTCGGGCACACCTTCATCTATTTCGGCGCGACCCTGATCGAAGCCGTCGCCTTGAGCCAGATCTCGAATCCGGAACGCTGGTTCGCGCTCAATGCGCTGTACGCGGCGACGGTGTGGGGCCTGTATGCATACGATTTGAAATTGGTGAGACGGCGCGTGGAGGATTTCGCCTCGCCAGCGGAGCGCGCGCTGCTCACGGACATCGTTCACGACCAGCGGATCAATATCACCTGGATGATGCCTGCCGCGGTGGCGTTCCAGGCGTTGGCGTGGTGGCTGCTGCACGCCTGGCCGCAAACGATGTTGCAACAGGGTTGGCATCTGCTCCTGATCGGCCTGTCGCTATTGTTGAGCATGAATTATCTGCACGGCGGGGTACGCCTGCTACGCCGCCGCCGCGGCTGGATCGTCGATCGCAACGCACATGCGCTCGGGGAGGATTGAGATGGCCTTTCTCGAGCTTTCGGTGATGCTGCGCGCAGATCGGCAACCACACGCCGAGGCCGCGCTGGAAAAACTCGGCGCACTGGCGATTACGTTGCTCGATTCGCAAGCGGATACCCCCGAGGAGCGCGCGATTCTGGAACCGGGCGTCAACGAGACACCGCTGTGGGATGCGCTGGAGTTGATCGCATTGTTCGATACGCAAGCGGATCACGGGGTACTGTTGGCTGGATTACTCGACGCGTTGCCCGGGCTGTCGCCGGGGCAAATCACGTTTCGCGAAGTTGCCGACCGGGATTGGGAACGCGCGTGGATGGACCGTTTCCAGCCGATGCGCTTCGGGCGGCGGCTGTGGATCTATCCCTGGAACATCGAGCCACCGGCCGATGACATGGAGGCCGTCATCGTGCGACTGGATCCCGGCCTCGCCTTCGGCACCGGTACCCACCCGACCACCGCGTTGTGTCTGGAATGGCTGGACTCACTCGACCTGCATGGCAAGACCGTCCTCGATTACGGCTGCGGTTCCGGCGTGCTGGCGATCGCGGCCCTGCGACTGGGCGCCATGCTCGCGATCGGTGTGGACAACGATCCGCAAGCATTGACTGCATCCCGCGACAACGCGCAGCGCAATCACATAGCCGATCGCCTGTCGTTGCATAAGCCCGGGGAATTGCCGCGCACGCGCTGTGACGTGCTGATCGCCAATATCCTGGCGGCGCCGCTGCACGATCTCGCGCCCACCTTCGCCACGCTGTTGAAACCCGGCGCACCGTTCGCGTTGTCCGGCATTCTCGCCGGGCAGCAGGATGAACTGCGGGAGCGTTACGCTGCGAACGGCTTCACCGACTTGCGAGTCGTGCAGCGCGAGGATTGGATCCGGATTGCGGGAAGACGCGCCACGTAAGTTGTACATTGCAAATGGTGGGCGAGCAGCGCAACAGACGCGTTGTTCCGGAACGCCTCAACGTGGTGATCCGGACAAATTCGCCAGGAACGAATTTGAATAACCCAAGGTCTGCCCGAAGGGCAAAGTCCATGGAGGAACTTTGCAACCTGGTGGCTTTGCTTCCGTAACAAAGAGCAAAGGCGCTGGATTCCAGGTTTCATTTGCGAGCAAGCCACGAGCGGCCCCGGCATCACGTCGTTGTTGTTACGCTCTCCCGATCCCCGATTCCCGATTCCCGAATTCCGATTCCCAACCATGTACACGCAATGCCCCGAATGCCTGACCGTGTACGCGCTGGATACCGCGGCGCTCGCGCAGGGGCACGGCAGCGTGCGCTGCGGGCACTGCACGATGGTGTTCGACGCCCTGCCGAGTTTGAGCGACACCCTGCCACCGGAACCTTTTTCCGGCTTGCCAGTGCAGCCGACCTCGGCGGAACCGCCGCAACTGGTGCAGCCGGTGTTCCGTCCACCGCCGGATCACGTGGCTGATGCGGAGATCGCACCAGCGCCAGCGCCTTCCGCCGCGCCGCCCGCGTTCGTGCGGCGGCGGCGCGCGCACAAACGCAGCCACACCGGCCGCTGGATCGCCGGTTGTGCGTTGCTGGCGCTGATCCTGGCGGTGCAATTGGCATGGGCCAATCGTGCCGCGCTGGCTGCCGGGGCGAATACGCGCCCGGTGCTTGCGCGCCTTTGCGCAACGCTGGCCTGCACCCTGCCGCCGATGCAGGATCTCTCGAAACTGAGCCTGCTCTCGCGCGATATCCGCCCGCATCCGAGCGTGCCGGGCGCGTTGATCATCAGCGCCAGCATCCGCAACGATGCCGACTTCACCCAGCCCTATCCGCTGATCCGCATTGCCCTTTCGGATCTCGATGACAACAAGATCGCGATGCGACGCTTCCGTCCTGCCGAATACGTGGGCGATCCAAAGACACGCAACGCGGGGCTCGCGCCGGGCGCGACCATTGCGGTCGCATTCGAGGTGGAAGATCCGGGCAAGAACGCGGTCGCGTTTGAATTCGGTTTCGAGTGAATGTCGCCGGTTGCCGCCTCGGCTGTGGCACCAGTTCGCAACCGGGTGGTTCCGGCAAGCGGCGCTCCGCAACCCGCCCCCGGATTTTGGCGGACGAATAAATCAACTGTGCTCTTATCAACGGCGAAAGACGGCGCTACACTCACCGACCCGGGTGCGCAATGCGCCGTCGTTGCGAAAGATGAAAACGTGGAAGCTGCGGCCTTGAATTCAGTGACGCCCTTGCATTCGCAATCGCACACCGATGCCGGTGGCGCCGCCGCACTACGTGAATGCGTGGCACGCTGCGCGCGCCGGTATCTCGTGGATCTCGACGGCACGCCTTGTGAGGAAGGCCTGTACGCGCTGCTGCTGCGCGAACTGGAAGTGCCACTGCTGACCGAGGTGCTGCGCTGGTGCGGCGGCAACCAGAGCCGCGCCGCCGAAGCGCTCGGCATCAACCGAGCCACCTTGCGCAAGAAGTTGCTTGCGCACGGTCTTGTCTGAGCCGCGCGGCGTGGCTGGCGCAGGCGCCATGCCCGCATCCGTTTCCGCAGTCGTACCGGTCCGCCGCGCGCTGCTGAGCGTCTCGGACAAAACCGGCTTGGCCGATCTCGGCCGCGCCCTGCACGCGCTCGGCGTCGAATTGATCTCCACTGGCGGCAGCGCGACGGCATTGCGCGAAGCAGGCGTACCGGTGCGCGACGTCAGCGAGCTCACCGGCTTTCCGGAAATCATGGGCGGCCGCGTCAAGACACTGCACCCGAAAGTGCACGGCGGCCTGCTCGGCCGGCGCGAACTGGATGACGAAGTGATGCGCGAACACGGCATCGCACCGATCGATCTGCTGGCGGTAAATCTCTATCCCTTCGCGCAGACAGTGGCGCGCGAAGAGTGCAGCTACGACGAAGCAATTGAGAATATCGACATCGGCGGCCCGGCGATGCTGCGCGCCGCCGCCAAGAATCACGAGCGCGTCGCGGTGGTATGCGACCCGGTCGATTACGCCGATGTCATTGAAACCCTGCGCCGCGATGGCGGCAGCACACCGGAATTGCGCAAGCGCCTGGCGGCGGTGGCGTTCGCGCACACCGCGCGCTACGACGGCATGATCGCCGACTGGCTGTCCTCGCGCATCGAGGGCGAGCAGGCACACGCGTTCGCGCCAACCCTGCATGTTTCATTGCGGCGCGCGCGCGAATTGCGCTACGGGGAAAACCCGCACCAGGGCGCAGCGCTGTATGTGGACGAGCGCGCGCCCAACGGCAGCGTGGCGGGTGCGCGCGTGCTGGCCGGCAAGGAACTGTCCTACAACAACCTCGCCGATGCCGACACCGCGCTGGAGTGCGTCAAGGCATTCGGCAAAACGCCCGCCTGCGTGATCGTCAAGCATGCCAACCCTTGCGGTGTGGCATTGGCGGATGACCCGCTCGCCGCCTTTGAACGCGCTTACGCGTGCGATCCGGTCTCCGCGTTCGGCGGCATCATCGCGTTCAATCGCGCGCTGGATGCCGATACCGTGCGCGCGATTCTCGCCAGACAATTCGTCGAGGTGCTGGTGGCGCCGGAATTCGAGCCCGAAGCCTTGGCGGCTCTGGCGAAAAAGCCGAACGTGCGCGCGCTGGCGGTCGGTGCGTGGCCGGATACCGCGCCGCTGACCCGCGAATGGCGCAGCATCAACGGCGGCGTGCTGATGCAGGATGGCGATCGCGACACCTTGCTGCTGTCGGATTTGAAAGTCGTCACCAAGCGCGTGCCCGATGCCGCGCAGTTGCATGACCTGCTGTTTGCCTGGCACGTGGCGATGTTCGTGAAATCCAACGCCATCGTGTACGCCCGCGACGGCCGCACGATCGGCATCGGCGCGGGCCAGATGAGCCGGGTGGTCAGCGCGCAGATCGCGGCGCTCAAGGCCGAGCAGGTGGATTTCGCCGTAACCGGCAGCGTGATGGCTTCAGATGCGTTCTTCCCGTTCCGTGACGGCATCGATGCGGCCGCGCAGGCCGGCGTGGTGGCGGTGATCCAGCCGGGTGGTTCGATGCGCGATGCGGAGGTGATCGCCGCGGCCGACGAACACGACCTGGCGATGGTGTTTACGGGCATCCGACATTTTCGTCATTGAAGCGCAGCTTCGATGTCAGAATGCTGTTGTTGCCACCCTGGCAACCGGGCCCCGGGCAAACCCTGACCGGGATGACGCTGGAGTTTCCGCACACCAATTGAAATGCCTTCCCTGGCATCGGTGGCATTGACTTCCGGCCCATCCATGGCACGGATAACCTTGAAAACATCAGGATAAGCGCGGGTCCTACACCCAGGCACGGAGGCGCTCATGCGCTACGAGCTTTATTACTGGCCTACCATCCAGGGACGCGGCGAGTTCGTGCGCCTGGCGCTGGAAGATGCGGGCGCGGATTACGTGGATGTGGCGCGGTTGCCGGAAGCCTCCGGCGGCGGCGAGGCCGCGTTGCTGCGATTCCTCGAAGGGGAACACGGCGGCCATCCGCCGTTCGCGCCGCCGTTCCTGAAGACCGGACGCCGCGTGATCGGGCAGACCGCGAACATCCTGCTGTACCTCGGCCCACTGCTGGATCTCGCGCCCGCCGATGAAGCAGGACGTTTGTGGGTGCATCAATTGCAATTGACAATCGCCGATCTGGTCGCGGAAGTGCACGACGGGCATCACCCGATTTCAAGCGGCCTGTATTACCAAGATCAGCAAGTCGAAGCCAAACGCCGCAGCACCGATCTGCGCCGGCGTCGGCTGCCGAAATATCTCGGCTATTTCGAGCGGGTGCTCAGCACCAATGCGCGTGGCCGCAATCGGTGCCTGGTCGGCAGCGCGATCACCTATGCCGATTTGTCGCTGTTTCAGATCATCGGAGGTTTGCGCTACGCCTATCCGCGCAGCATGCGCAAGCTCGAGCAGGCGTTGCCGTTGACGATCGATCTGCACGACCGCATCGCCACTCGCGCCGGAATCGCCGCCTATCTCGCCTCGCCGCGGCGGATTCCATTCAACAACGATGGATTGTTCAGACGCTATCCGGAACTGGATGGGTGAGGCACAGCGTTTGTGCGAGGCGTTGAATCGCATCGCGCGCTGCGCCGAACGGGCGCCACCGATGGCCGCACCGGCGCCCCGCACCATGGATGGCTGCTTGAACGAAATTATTCAGCAACCGCACATTCCGTGACCTGCAGCTTCATCCGCCGGAATTCTGCGCCGGTTTTGGCGGCGCGCCCCACTGATAAATGGTGTAGTACACCGGGCTCACCGGGCCCATGCGCGGGTCGCGGATCAACTGGCCGGTGCCGCCGTTGACCATGAAGGTTTGCGTGGGGCCGCCGTTCTTCGGCGTGATCCGCACCATGTACAGCGCGGCGCCGCGCCGATATTCCTCCACGGTGTCGCCATTGCTCTCGGTGTGCACGGCCACCGTCGGCGGCTGTTCGCCATTGGCCGCGCGCAACGACGGCGCTTCCGAAGGCGGAATGCTGCTGCTCGGCAGCGGAATCGAAGACGGCTTGACGCCCGGATCGTTGATATCCGGCGGCGGCAACCCGGAACCCGGCGGCGGCGGCGCGGATTGCGCGTGCGCCAGCACTTGCGCGGAAGCGGAGAACGGCAAGGCCGCGAACAGGAACATCACCATGCACATTCCTGCGTGTGAGAGCAGCCAGCTGTGGCCGCACTTCTCAATAACAGCCTTTTTCATCGGGAAGCCCTCTGTAAACATGATTCAGGATACACCGCGCCCACGCCGGCGGCGCATGCCGAAAGCGCGTGAGACAATCCACCGATGCCCAAGCTCGTCCTGATCGACGGTTCCAGTTACCTGTACCGCGCTTTCCACGCGCTGCCGCCGCTCACCAATCCTGCCGGAGAGCCCACTGGCGCGCTGTTCGGCGTCGTCAACATGCTGCGCGCGACCTTGAATGCCAAACCCGATTACGCGGCGTTCGTGCAGGACGCCCCCGGGCCGACTTTTCGCGACGCGCTGTACGCCGAATACAAGGCCAATCGCGCGGCGATGCCCGAAGACCTGCGCGCGCAGGTCGAGCCGATGCTTGCGATCGTGCGCGCGCTGGGTTTTCCGATCCTGCGTGTGCACGGCGTGGAAGCCGACGACGTGATCGGGACCTTGGCAACCCGTGCCTCGACGGAAGGCATCGACGTCACCATCTCCACCGGCGACAAGGATTTCGCGCAACTGGTCGGTCCGCGCATCACGCTGGTCAACACCATGTCGGGCAGTGTGCTTGATCGCGAGCGCGTGATCGAAAAATTCGGCGTGCCGCCCGAGCGCGTGATCGATTTGCTGGCGCTGATGGGCGACAGCATCGACAACATTCCCGGCGTACCCAAGTGCGGGCCCAAGACCGCGGCGAAATGGCTGCAGCAGTTCGGAGATCTGGATCAGGTGATCGCGCGCGCGGACGAAGTCGGCGGCAAGATCGGCGAGAACCTGCGCGCGGCGCTGCCGCAACTGCCGCTGTCGCGACAATTGGCCACGATCAAGCTCGATTGCGAACTGGAGTTCGCGCCGCGCGACCTGGCTCTGCGCGAGCGTGACGTGAATGCACTGCGCGAGCTGTACACGCGTTATGCGTTCACGCAGGCGCTGAAGGAACTGGAAAAAGGATCAGGTTCGTTTTCGGAAGAGAACGCCGCAAGCAAGGAACGCGACGCCCCGAAAACGCACCCGACTCCTTTTCAATCGGCACCCGGCGAATACGAACTCGTCACCACGCGTGCGCAACTGGATGCCTGGATCGAAAAACTGCGCGATGCCGAGCTGATTGCCTTCGACACCGAAACCACTTCGCTGGACTCGATGAGCGCGCAACTGGTGGGTTTGTCGTTCGCGGTGGAAGCCAATCGCGCCTGCTACATCCCGGTCGGCCATGATTATCCCGGCGTGCCGGCGCAACTGCCGCGCGGGGAGGTGCTCGCCGCCTTGAAACCCATCCTGGAAGACGCGAGCAAGCCCAAGCTCGGCCAGAATGCAAAATACGACTTGAACGTTTTGTCGCTGTATGGCATCGAAGTGCGCGGCCTCGCGTTCGACAGCATGCTGGAATCCTACGTGCTGAACGCCACCGCCGGCCGCCACGACATGGACACGCTGGCCAAGCGGCACCTCGACTACGACACCGTGAAGTACGGCGATGTCGCGGGCACGGGCGCCCGACAGATTTCATTTTCGCAGGTGGATCTCGATACCGCCTGCCGGTATGCCGCGGAAGATGCCGACATCACGTGGCGACTGCATCAGGCGCTGTGGCCGCAGGTACAGGCGCAGGCACACACACTGAAATTATTCGAGGAAATCGAACTGCCACTGGTGGAAGTGCTGGCGCGCATGGAACAGCACGGGGTGCTGATCAACGCCAATGCATTGCGGGATCAGAGTCACGAACTCGGCAAGCGAATGCACGATCTGCAACAGCGCGCCTATGCGATCGCGGGGCGCGATTTCAATATCGATTCGCCCAAGCAATTGCAGGCGCTGCTGTTTGACGAACTGCAGTTGCCGGCGCGCATGAAAACCCCGACCGGCCAGCCGTCCACCAACGAGGAAGCGTTGGAAGCCATCGCGGACCAGCATCCGCTGCCGCGCGTGATCCTGGATTACCGTGCGCTGGCCAAACTGCGCAGCACCTATACCGACAAGCTGCCGCAGATGATCAACCCCCGCACCCAGCGCGTGCACACCTGTTATCAGCAGGCGGCGGTGGCGACCGGGCGCGTATCCTCTTCCGAACCCAACTTGCAGAACATCCCTATCCGTTCGGAGGAAGGCCGGCGCATCCGCCAGGCCTTCATCGCGCCGCCCGGCTGGGTGGTGCTGGCGGCGGATTATTCGCAGATCGAGTTGCGCATCATGGCGCATCTTTCCGGCGATGCGACATTGATCAGGGCATTCAAGGACGGCGCCGATGTGCACCGCGCCACCGCGGCGGAAGTGTTCGGCGTGACGCCGGAGCTGGTGGACGCGAATCAGCGTCGTGCCGCCAAGGCGATCAATTTCGGCCTGATGTATGGCATGAGCGCGCATGGGCTGTCGCGCGCGCTCGGCATCGGCCGGCTGGAAGCGGGCGAATACATCGCGCGCTATTTCGAGCGATATCCCGGCGTGCGCGAATTCATGAACCGCACCCGCGAGCAGGCACAGGCCAGCGGTTACGTGGAAACGCTGTTCGGCCGCAGGCTGTATCTGGAAAGCCTGCGCTCGCGCAACGCCGCGCAACGCGCCGGCGCCGAGCGTGCGGCGATCAATGCGCCGATGCAGGGTACGGCAGCGGACATCATCAAGCGCGCGATGATCACGATCGATACATGGCTACGGTCGCGCAAAGACGCGCACATGCTGATGCAGGTGCACGACGAACTGGTGTTCGAGGTGAAAGCCGAAGCGCTGGGGGAGATCGCCGCCGGCGTGCGCCAGCGCATGCAGGATGGCGCGCAACTCTCGGTGCCACTGCTGGTGGAAGTTGGATCCGGCACCAATTGGGATGAGGCACATTGAAGGCCGATGACTTTCCACGGGATGATGAGATGACCGAGGCGTGCGACCGTTCAATCGCTTGTGGCAGGCGCAAAGCAGCGTTGAACTCCGACTCCCACCTCGCATTTGGCCGTCCAAACGTGTCGCATAGGCCGGAAGTCATGCGGCGTTTCGCGCATGAACATCCCCTGAATCGGCCCCGAAAACTCATTTGAACTTAACGGTCGGCGTGCTTATCTAAGCATCGGACGCACGCAACGGCGTCCGGGTTTCACTCACCTCCCTGAGTGGACCACAGGGGTCGAATCCCTCCCCAGATTCGGCTCCACCCCCGCCCCGAGAGCTCCCCCCTGGCTCTCGGGGCATTTTATTTGCGGGGTTTGTTTTGCGTCGGTCCACGACCGTGAAGATCAAAGAGCAGCCATGCATGGCTGCAGTCCTCATATAAAGCACGCATAACAATACTTTGCGCAGACGGGAGATGCTCGCGTACGATCACGCGACATTCACCGGCGGAGAAACCTGATGCGCGCAGCACTGATCGTGATCGGTCTCATCATCGCGGCACTGGGGGTGTGGATTGCGCTCGGCAGGTTGACCTACAACGACACGCAGACGAAATTCCAGGTCGGCGACTTCAAGGTGCAGGCCACCGGGCAGAAAGCGGTGCCGGCCCCGCTGGGTTATCTCGGCATCCTGATCGGCGCGGGACTGGTGATCGCGGGCGCGACCCGCAAGCGCTGAGTACATCGCCGGCCGGTACAATCGGCCCGATGGATGTTTCGCATTTGCTCGATTCGTTGAACGCCGCGCAGCGCGAGGCGGTCAGCGCGCCGCCGGGTTCCTGTCTGGTACTGGCCGGCGCCGGTTCCGGCAAGACCCGCGTGCTCACCCACCGCATCGCCTGGCTGGTGGAGGTGGAGCACGTGCCGCCATGGGCGGTACTCGCGGTCACTTTCACCAACAAGGCCGCCGGCGAAATGCGTGGGCGGCTGGAATCGCTGCTACCCGATGGTACGCGCGGGTTGAGCGTCGGCACTTTCCACGGCATCGCGCATCGGCTGCTGCGCCGGCACTGGCGCGAAGCGGAACTTTCGGAAACCTTCCAGATCCTGGATGCCGATGATCAGCAGCGACTGATCAAGCGCGTGATCGCGGGTCTGGGCGTGGATGAGGCGCGTTTCCCGCCGCGCCAGGCCACCTGGCAGATCAACGCATGGAAAGATGAAGGCAAGCGCGCCGATGCGATCGAGACCGGTGATCACCCGGTAGCGCGCACGTATCTCTCGATTTATCGCGCCTACGAAGAAGCCTGCCGTCGCGCGGGGCTCGTCGATTTCGCCGAATTGTTGCTGCGCGCGCACGAGTTGTGGCTGAAAAATCCGGAAGTGCTGACGCATTACCGCGAGCGCTGGCGGCATCTGCTGATCGACGAGTTCCAGGACACCAATACGCTGCAATACGCGTGGATCCGCGTGCTCGCCGGCCACACCGGCAAGGTATTCGCGGTCGGCGACGATGATCAGTCCATCTATGGCTGGCGCGGCGCGCGGGTGGAAAACATGCACGCATTTCTGCGCGATTTCGCCGGCGCCAGGACCATCCGGCTGGAGCAGAACTATCGCTCCAGCGCCACGATTCTGGAAGCGGCCAACGCGATCATCGCGCGCAATCCCACCAGGCTCGGCAAACAGTTGTGGACCGCCGGCGACAAGGGCGAGGCGATCGCGCTGTACGCGGCCTACAACGACCAGGACGAAGCGCGTTTCGTGATCGAGCGCGTGCGCGAACATCTCGGCCATGGCGGCAAGGCCGAGGAGGTCGCGGTGTTGTACCGCTCCAACGCGCAGTCGCGCGCGTTCGAGGAGCAACTGCACCAGTACGATATTCCCTATCGCGTCTACGGCGGCCAGCGCTATTTCGAGCGCGCCGAAGTCAAGGATGCGCTTGCTTATTTGCGGATGGCCGCCAACCGCCACGATGACGCGGCGTTCGAGCGCGCAGTCAACACGCCGCCGCGCGGGATCGGCGAACGCACGCTGGATGCGCTGCGCCGACGCGGGCGCGGCGAAGACATTTCGCTGTGGGACGCGGCGCTGGCGGAACTCGCCTCGCCCTCCTTGGCCGCACGGGCGCAGAATTCACTGCGCGGATTCCTGACACTGATCGAGGAGTTCGATCGCGCGTTTGCCTCGTTCAATCTCGCCGAGCAGATCGAACACGTGCTCACGCGTTCGGGTCTGCGCGACTACTACGAGCGCGACAGCCGCGGCAATGCCGAATCGCGCGTCGAAAATCTGGATGAGCTGGTCAACGTTGCCAGCCGTTTCGCGCCAACCCCTGAAGATATCGAGTCGGGCTTGTCGGAACTGGCCGCATTTCTCGCGCACGCCGCGCTGGAAGCCGGCGAAGGCCAGGGCGATGCCGGTGAATCCTGCGTGCAGTTGATGACGCTGCACTCGGCCAAGGGACTGGAGTTTCCGATCGTGTTTCTGGTCGGCCTGGAAGAAGGATTGTTTCCCAGCCAGCGCTCGACCGAGGATTCCTCGCGGCTGGAAGAAGAGCGCCGGCTCGCCTATGTGGGCATCACCCGCGCCCGCACCAAGTTGATCCTGACCCATGCCGAATCGCGCCGCCTGCACGGCTCGGAAATGCTGGCGCGGCCATCGCGTTTTCTCTCCGAGCTGCCGCCACAATTGCTGGAAGAAATCCGGCCGCGCGCCAAGATCACGCGTCCGGTGTACACGCCGCGCGATTACGGCCACGCGCCGCTCGCCGACGACACCCTGCCGGTGAAACTCGGCCAGCGCGTGCGTCACGCAAGTTTCGGCGAAGGCGTGGTGGTGAGTGCGGAGGGCAACGGCGCGCACACGCGCATCCAGGTCAACTTCGTCGACACCGGCCCGAAGTGGCTGGTGGCGGCGTATGCGAATCTGACAGCCCTGTAGGGGCGCGCCTGCGGGCGACCAATGTTCTGGTCGGCTCATTGTCGCGAGCACGCCCGCTCCTGCAGAAGCGGCTGTGGCGGGAGCCTGCATTCAGTTCGCCGCGCGGTCGCGCTCAGGCGCGCTCCTACATGTACCCCTCAAGCGCGAGCTTCAAAAGGATCTTCATCTCCTCACGCAATGGCAGCGGCGCGATCACCTCGGCATCCGGTCCGTACTTCATCACGTCCATCAGCAACTCGCGCGAATTGGAATACGGCACGCGCAATTCGTACCGGCCATCCGGGAGGAATTGGCCCTCCTGCTGCGAATGCCAGTGTTCGTCGGCGACCCAGCGCGCCGCGCGCGCGGAGAAGCGCAGCGTGGCCCAGGCTTTCGGCGCGCCCGCGAAAATGCCGTAGCTGGACGCCAGTACCGCATCCAGTTCGTCGGACTCGCGATTCATGGCGGGCACATCGAGCTGCTCGGGTTCGGCGATGCGATCCACCGCGAAGCTGCGCAACGCTTCGCGATCGTGATCCCACGCATCCAGATACCAGTTATCGCGGTAGTGGGTGAGCCGCTGCGGCGATACCAGGCGGGTGGAATCGGCATCGGTGGTGCGTGCGCGATAGCGGAACTTCAACCGCCTGCGCGCCAGCACCGCACCCGCGACCGTGCGGAATACGCGCTGATCCAGCGTGCGCGCGCCGTAGGGAATCACGCGGATGCGCTCGATCGGCAACGCGTCGCCCTCGGCGTGATCCGACAGCAGCCGCTCGATGCGCGCCTTGAACGGCGCCAGAGCGCCCGCCAGCACACCCGGATCGGAACGGCCGATCAGTTCGTTCAACGCCATCAACGCCGACAGTTCTTCGCTGGTCAGCCACAAGCCGGGCAACTCGAAGCGGTCGGCCTCCTCGCGATCATAGGCAAAGCCGTGGCGCTCCGGATCGCTCTCCAGCGGTGCACCCAGCGCGTCGCGCAGGAACGCGATGTCGCGATACAGCGTCGCGCGCGAACAGCGCAATTCGTCACGCAGGCTTTCCTGGCTGACCGGATGGCGTGACGCCTTGAAGATGCGGTGCAGGGTGAGGATACGCTCGTAGCGGTCCATGGTGCGCGTTCCCGGAATGTGCCTTGCGAAGCATGACGACACGTGCCGAATGCGGCAAGCGGCGCGCGGCATCGGCTACCATCGTGGTGCGATGCCTCACAAGAATCTCAAACTCGGCGAACCCACCGGCGACCAGGTCTCGACAACGACCTGCTACATGTGCGCGTGCCGCTGCGGAATAAGAGTGCACCTGAAAGACGGACGCGTCCGCTACATCGACGGCAATCCGAAGCACCCGGTCAACCGCGGCGTGATCTGCGCCAAGGGCTCGTCGGGCATCATGCAACATTATTCGCCGGCGCGGTTGCGCAAGCCGCTGTTGCGCGTGGGCGAACGCGGCGAGCGCAAGTTTCGCGAAATCGAATGGGATGAGGCGCTGTCACTTGCCACAAAATGGTTGAGCGACATCCGCGCGCGCAATCCGGATGAGCTGGCGTTCTTCACCGGGCGCGATCAATCCCAGGCACTGACCGGCTGGTGGGCGCAGCAGTTCGGCACGCTCAACTATGCCGCGCACGGTGGTTTTTGCTCGGTCAACATGGCCGCCGCCGGCATGTACACGTTCGGCGGTTCGTTCTGGGAATTCGGCGAACCGGATTGGGATCGCACCAAATATCTGATGCTGTGGGGCGTGGCGGAGGATCACGATTCCAACCCCATCAAACTCGGTTTGGGAAAACTCAAGGCGCGCGGCGCCAAAATCGTGGTGGTGAATCCGGTGCGCTCGGGTTACGGCGCGATTGCGGATGAATGGGTCGCGATCAATCCCGGCACCGACGGCTTGCTGGCCGGCGCGCTGATCCACGAGCTGCTGACGCGCGATCGCGTGGATTTCGAATACCTGGTGCGCTACACCAATGCGCATCACCTGGTGATCCGCGCGCCGGGCACGGCCGATGATGGTTTGATCGCGCGTGATGAAAACGGCAATCTTTTATGTGCGGTGCGCTCAACTTTTTCTCGTCAAACCGGGGCCGCCGAAGGCGAGCCCGGGAATCCCGCGTCTTTGCTCTCGGCCCAGAAGGACTCGCCGGGCCCGGGCTTTCCCCGGGGTGACGGAGGCAGGGAATATCTCATCCTCGACGCGGCGCAGCCCGACATCGCCCCGCTGATCGCCGGCGAATACATCCTGCCGGATGGCCGCACCGCCACGCCCGCGTTTCAGTTGATCGCCGAACGCTTTCTCGCAAGTGACTACGCGCCGGAAAACGTCAGCGCACAGTGTGGTGTGGATGCGGAGACGATCCGGCGCCTCGCCGCGGAACTGGCGCGCACCGCGTTCGATGAAGCGATCGAGTTGCCGATCGCCTGGACCGACACGCACGGCCGCGAACACGCGAGCATGGTCGGCCGCCCGGTCTCGATGCATGCGATGCGCGGCATCAGCGCGCACGCCAACGGCTTCCACACCTGTCGCGCGATCCATGTGCTGCAGATGCTGCTTGGCGCGATCGACACACCCGGCAGCTTTCGTTATCAACCGCCGTATCCGAAATCCGCGCCACCCGGCAATCGTCCGGCGCAAGGGCGCAAGCCCGACGGTTCGCTCACCGGCAATCCGCTCGGTTACCCGCAAGCGCCGGAAGATTTGCTGGTGGGCGCGAACGGCGAACCCCGCCGCATCGACCACGCGTTTTCCTGGGCCTACCCGCTGGCCGCGCACGGCATGTTGCAATCGGTGATCCGCAACGCAGTCGGCGGCGACCCGTACAAGATCGATACGCTGTTCCTGTTCATGGCCAACATGGGCTGGAACTCCGCGATGGATACCGGGCACACGCGCAAGTTGCTGTGCGAGCGCGGCGCCGACGGCGAGTACAAGATCCCGCGCATCATCTACGTGGATGCGTACGATTCGGAAACCGTCGCCTTTGCGGATCTGGTGCTGCCGGATACGACCTACCTGGAACGCCACGATTGCATCAGCCTGCTGGATCGTCCGATTTCCGACGCCGATGCCGCGGCCGATGCGGTCAGGGTGCCGGTGGTGCGGCCCGATGCTGAAGGAGACGGACGCGATGTGCGCCCGTTCCAGGATGTACTGCTGGATCTGGGCGCGCGTCTGAAGCTGCCGAACATGGTGGACGAATACGGCAACCCGAAATACCGCGATTTCGCCGATTACATCCAGCGCCACGAGCGCGCGCCCGGCATCGGCTTGCTCGCGGGATGGCGCGGCGCGGACGGTTCGGACCAAGGCAAGGGCGCACCGAATCCTGATCAACTCCAGCGCTACCGCGAACATGGCTGCCACTGGGAAGCGCGCGTGCCGGAGCGCGGCGCGTATTACCGATTTGCCAATCGCGATTACCTTGAATGGGCACAGCGGATGGGCTTTGCCGGTAGCACCGAGCCGGTCACGCTGCAACTGTACTGCGAGACGCTGCAACGCTTTCGATTGGCCGCGTTGGGACACGGTGCGGTGCAACCGCCCGAGCACGAGCGAGCGCGCGTGGCGCGCTTTTTCGATCCGGTGCCGATGTATTACGCGCCGCTGGATGATCACGCCCCGTCGGAGGGATTCACGCTGCACGCGATTACCCAGCGCCCCATGTTCATGTATCACTCCTGGGGCTCGCAGAATCGCTGGCTGCGCCAGATCGCCACGCGCAATTACCTGTACGCGCACGCGCGCACATTGGCCGAGCACGGCATCGCCGATGAGGACTGGGCGTGGATCGCGTCGCCGCGCGGACGCATTCGCGTGCAGGTACGCGCCCATGCGGCGACCGCGCCGGGCACGTTGTGGACATGGAACGCGGTCGGCAAGAAGCGCGGCGCCTGGAAGCTGGGGAGCAATGCGCCGGAATTCGTGGACGGATTCCTGTTGAACGACCTGATCGGCGAGCGCGATGCCAGCGGCGCCCACAGCAACGCCGATCCGGTCACCGGGCAAGCCGCATGGTTCGATCTGCGGGTGCGATTGGAGCGCGACAGCCAGCCACGACTGCCGGGCCACCGCGTTGAACTCTGCCATGATGATCCGCAAGCCCGGAACAAGCGGGGAAATTCGACATGACGTGGCAAGCCTGGGCCACCGCCGCGATCATCGTCTTCGCGATGGCGCTGTTCGCCAGCGAGAAGGTGCGCATCGACATCGTTGCGCTGATCGCACTCGGCCTGTTGATGGTGCTGCGCATTGTCACGCCCGAGGAAGCGCTGTCGGGTTTCAGCAACGAAGCCACGGTCACGGTCGCGGCGATGTTCGCGCTTTCGATGGGCATCGAGCGTTCCGGCGCGCTGGATCCGCTCAGCCGATTGCTGGCACGCATCAAGAAGCCCTGGTTGCTGACGCTCGGCATCATGCTGGCGATCGCGCCGCTCGGTGCGTTCATCAAGAATGTCGCACTGGTGGCGACCTTCCTGCCGCTGGCACTACGCGTGTGCGCGCGCACCGGCACCCCGCCCGCCCGCGTGCTGATGCCCATGGCCTACGCCGCGCAGATGGGCGGCGTGTGCACGCTGATCGGTACCTCATCCAACCTGCTGGTGGATTCGCTGTCGCAGAAACACGGGTTGGCGCCGCTGGGGGTGTTCGAGTTCACCAAGCTCGGCGTGCTGCTGGGCGTGGCCGGCATCATTTACCTGATGGTGATCGGGCGCTGGCTGCTGCCGCGCCAGCTCGACATGGAAATGCCGGATGTCCTGCAGGTTGGCAAATACGTCACGGAGCTTAAAGTGATGTCGGATTCGGCGCTGGTCGGCCAGACCATCGCCGAGGCCAAGCTCGGCGAGAACCACGGCGTGTATCCGCTGGAGTTGCTGCGTGGCGAGGAACACATGTGGTCGCCACGCACGCAGAAACTGCAAGTCGGCGATGTGCTGCTGATGCGTGGGGAGTGGGAAAAGCTGGAGGATTTCCGCAAGCAGGCGCGGCTGGAAATCGACCCCGAATTCAAGCACAGCCGCGACGACGGCGAGGCGCGCGTGCTGATGGAGGTGCTGGTCACGCCGGCCAGTCCGATCGAGGCGCGCACCCTGCCGGAACTGGATCTGCAATCGCGCTATCAGGCCACGGTACTCGCGATCCACCGTCGCGGCCACGTGCTGCGCGAGAAGATGAGCCGCATCCCGTTTGAAGTCGGCGATGTGCTGATGCTGCTGGTGCCGGAGACGATTGTTTCAAAGCTGCGCAACGACGAACGTTTCATCGTGCTCAACGAGCGCGAGGACGCGCGACGCTCGCCCTACAAGGCGCTGATCGCGGTGGCGATCATGATCGGCGTGGTCGCTGTGTCGGGCCTGCGCTGGCTGCCAATACCGATCGCGGCGATCTGCGGCGTGGTGGCGATGGCGCTGACGCGCTGCTTCGGACGCAAGGACGTCTATGAGGCAATGGATTGGAAGATCATCATCCTGCTCGGCGCGATCCTGCCGCTCGGGATCGCGATCGAGAAAACCGGCCTCTCGAAATTCGTGGTGGACGCGGGGATCAGCATGGTCGGCGATCACGGTCCGCTCGCGGCGCTGCTGATGGTTTACCTGCTGACCGCGCTGCTTACCGAGCTGATGGGTCACAATCCTTCGGTGGTGCTGATGGTCGGCATCGCGATAACGGTGGCGAAGGCGGTACATGCCGATCCGCATCCCTTCCTGGTGGCGGTGGCATTCGCCGCGGCCACCTCTTTCGCCACGCCGGTGGGCTACCCCACCAACACCATGGTTTATTACGCGGGTGGCTACCGCTTCACCGATTTCATGAAGGTGGGCATTCCACTGATCGCGCTGTTCTGCGGGCTTTCGATGTATCTGATTCCGAAGATGTGGCCGTTTTGATGACCAACTTTATCCTGGACGTGGAAACCCCCTCGTCATTCCCGCGAAAGCGGGAAACCAGTGTCTTGGCTATGCGACATCCCTGTCGTGGTTCCGCTCGCGTCCCCCGCGAGCGGCAGCGAGCGGAACCCAAAAAGTTTGCGAGGCGTGCGTCATGACTGCGCTGCCTCCGCCACAAAAAAAGAAGCTGGGCCTGGTCATTGACCTCGACACCTGCGTGGGCTGCCACGCATGCGCGGTCGCGTGCAAGGAATGGAACGACGGTGGCCAGTTCGGGCCGCTGCCGGATTCCGATCCGTACGGCGCCGATCCGGTTGGCGTCTGGTTCAACCGGGTGCATACGTACGAGGTCGCAGCGCCCGAGCGCAACACCGCAGACGTCAGGCCCGGCTCGTTCGAGGCGACTGCATCAAACGTGGTCCACTTCCCGCGCTCGTGCCTGCACTGCGAGACGCCCGATTGCGTCACGGTGTGCCCGACGGGTGCCAGCTACAAACGCGCCGAAGACGGTATCGTGCTGGTCGACGAGGACAAGTGCATCGGCTGCCAGTTGTGCGCATGGGCGTGCCCCTACGGCGCTCGCGAAATCAGCGAGCAGCGCGGTACCATGCAGAAGTGCACGTTGTGCGTGGATCGCATCTACAACGAAACACTGGAGGAAGCCGATCGTCAGCCGGCCTGCGTGATGGCCTGCCCGACCCGCGCGCGCCATTTCGGCGATCTGGGCGATCCGGATTCGGCGATCTCGCAACTCGTCGCGCAGCGCAATGGCTACGATTTGATGCCGGAATTCGGCTACCGGCCGGTCAACAAATATCTGCCGCCGCGACCGCGGCGTGACGGATCGCACGTGCGGCAGTCGGCGGCACGCGAGGAGACCGTGGATCCCGTGCAATTGCCGCCGCTGCTGAGATGGCTGGATCGCGCATTGTCGCGCTGAACCGATCACGGAAGGCTCTACATGAAACCCGCCTTGTCGGTAATTTTCTTCACGGTACTGGCCGGCGCGGGTTACGGCTTGTGGTGCCTGCTTGGCGCGGCGCTGGCGCTGGGCGCTTACCCGCCGGGCCGCGGCAATGTGCTGGTGCCGTTGGGGATCGGGTTCTTGTTCGTGAGCGTCGGGCTGCTCTCATCCACGCTGCATCTGGGCAGACCGGCCCGCGCCTGGCGGGCATTCTCGCAGTGGGATTCCTCGTGGCTGTCGCGCGAAGGGCTGGCCTCCCTTGCAACGTACCTGCCGATGCTCGCCGTAGCCGGGCTTGCGCGTGGAGACAATCTGTTTGTGCCCACGCGCGTTGCAGGTGCGACGTTGTGCGCGTGCGCCCTCGTCACCCTGAGCTGCACCGCGTGCATCTATACCTCTCTGAAACCGATCCCGGCGTGGCGCGATCGGCGCGTGCTGCCACTGTATCTGCTGTTTGGCTTGTGGTCCGGCGGACTATGGTTGTGGGCATATCTCGCCTTCAATCCGGGTTTGCTCGCCCTGCCGTTCGCGCTGGGGCTGCTGGCACTCGCGTTGCTGGGCGGGGGTTTGAAACTCGGTTATTGGAAAGCGCTCGACGCCGCACCTGCCGGCAACGCCGGGCACGCCACCGGCCTCGAGCGTTTCGGGCAGGTGCGCGCCTTCGAAGGCCCGACCACCGAAGGCAATTACCTCACCCGCGAAATGGCTTTCGTACTGGCCCGCAAACACGCGCGCAGCTTGCGCCGCATCGCGCTGATACTGCTGATCCTGCTGCCGATGATTCTAATCGTGCTGGCGTTGATCTGGCCCGTCACGCAAATTTTCCTCGCATCGACCGCCGCGATTGCGTGTGTACTCGGCTTGTTTGTTGAACGCTGGCTCTTTTTTGCCGAGGCGCGCCACGTGGTGGCGGCTTATTTTCCGCAAGGGGAAGCGTCGGTCAGACCTGGTTAGCAGGCCCTTCCCTCGATCCATCTCCACAACCCGTCTGAGCCTGTGGTTTTTGATTACGCCCCGACTCCGGGCTGCCGAACAGGCTCACTTGCGTGAAGCCGCTCACCGTTCGGACCAATGCAGCGGGCATTCCGCGCGAACTTTTGCGACCATTCAGGGTCGCAATTGTTTCGACGTGGAATGTTCCTGCTTCGAGGAAAGATGATGACCCGTTTGTTGCCCTCGCTCGCCATCGCGGTCGCCGCCGCGTTGTCCCTGCCGCTCGTCGCGCACGCCGCGGATAATGACGCTTCCGCCGGCAAATGGACCGGCAGCGGCGAGTTCGGTTTCGCTTCCTCGCGCGGCAACACGCATTCGGAAAACCTCAACACCAAGCTGACGCTCGGTTATCAGGATGACACCTGGAAGGACAATTTCTTCCTGACCGCCCTGCGCGCCAAGGGCGAAGTGAAAACACCGGTGGTGGTGGATGGCGTCACGACCGGCTACGCCAGCAGCTTCGATACCACGGCCAACCGTTTCGAAACCGGCGCCTCCAGCGGCTACAAGTTCAATCCACGCAGCTATCTGGTCGGCGCGCTGCGTTACGATCACGATGATTTCGCCGCCAACCGCTGGGAAGAAGTCGCCTCATTGGGCTTCGGCTATATCGCGCTGAAGGACGCGCGCAGCGAACTGTCGCTCGAAATCGGCCCGGGCTACAAACGATCGCAGCCACGCGCATTCACGCTGGTGAATACATCCAGCACGCCACCCACCGTAACGAACATTCAGCCGGCGGCGCAGAACCAGGCGATCGGACGCGGGCTGGTCAACTTCAAGCATCGGCTGACCGACAACACCAGCTTCGAGGACACTCTGCTGGCCGAGGATGGCGCGCAGAACCGCTTCTATCAGAACGACGCGGGCGTGGCGGTCAGCATGACCAAGGCGCTGGCGCTGAAGCTCGGCTACGAGACCCGCTACAACAGCGAAATCGCGCCGGGCGCGGAACACTCCGACCAGTTGCTCACCACCAATCTGGTGTACAGCTTCAGCGGCTCGAAAAAATAGCGGCCCGCTTGCAGGTGATCGGCGCGTGGCACCGGTTCTGTCGCTTGCAAGCAAGCTCCTACAAAGCGGCAATCAAAGCGTCTCCGCCTTGCGCCCGCAGCGCGCGCGCAAGCTCTTCCCCCAATGCATGCGGGTCATCGCCGCGACCCTCGGCGCGCAATACACGGCCACTGTCCGCGTCTCCCAGCATGCCGCACAGGTGCAGCGTGCCATCTTCGATTTCGCACCACGCGCCCAGCGGCAGCGTGCAATCGCCGCCGAGTGCCGCGTTGAGCGCGCGTTCGGCCGCGGTGGTACGGCGCGTATCCGGATCATCCAGCGGTGCGAGCAGCTCGCCGATGCGAGGATCAGCCGCGCGCGTTTCGATCGCGATCGCACCTTGGCCCGGCGCCGGCAGCCAATGCGGCGGAACCAGCCGCGCGCGGATGCGCTGCTGCAAACCCAGCCGCTGCAGGCCCGCCGTGGCCAGCACGATCGCGGCGTAAACGCCGGCGTCGAGTTTGGCCAACCGCGTGCCGACATTGCCACGCAAATCAACGATGGCAAGATCCGCGCGTTGCGCCCGCAACTGCGCAGCGCGACGCAGCGAAGAGGTGCCCACCCGTGCTGACCGTGGCAACTCATCCAGCGAGGCGAATGCGTTGCTGACAAAGGCATCGGATGGATCCGCGCGCGCCAGCACCGCGCCGATCGCGAATCCCGCCTCCAGGTGCGCCGGCATATCTTTCAGCGAATGCACCGCGATGTCTGCGCGTTCATCGGCAAGCGCGATTTCCAGTTCCTTCAGGAACAGGCCCTTGCCGCCGATTTCGTTGAGCGAGCGATCCAGTACCTCGTCGCCACGCGTGGACAACGGCACCAGCTGCACTTCCAATCCGGCATGCGTTGCGCGCAATCGCGCGGCGACGTGCTCGGCTTGCCACAGCGCGAGCGGACTTTTGCGGGTAGCAATGCGGAGGGGTTGCGAACGCATCGCGCAAGTTTAGTCGGAGTGGCGGGTAGTGGAAGGGGGAAATGGGTAATCGGCAGCGGGCAACGACGATGTGCTCGTTCCCGCCGCCACCCCATTTCACTTGCCGAGCCGATTTCAGCCCACCAGCAGCTTCCGTACCGCGGCCAGGTTGCGGCGGCTGACTTCCGGCGTATCGGAGGTACCGGCAATCAGCGCGCGCATTTCGCCATGCGCATCGCGCTGCAGCCCGAGCAGTCGCGCCGCGGGAATCAGGCAATTGCGATGGACGCGCACGAAGCGCTGCGGAAAGATCGTCTCGATGCTCTTCAGCGAATCCTCGATCAGCAGCGTGTCGCCGTCGCGGTGCACGGCCACATATTTTTCGTCCGCGGTGAGATACACCACGTCTTCCAGCGGAATCCGCAGCGGCGCGCCGCGCACGCGCGCCACCAGGGTCTCGCGCGGCTGCGCCTGCTCGCGCGCCCGCAGCGCCTGCGCACGTGCCAGCGCTTCGCGCAGGCGCTCGATCCGCACCGGTTTCAGCAGGTAATCCGCCGCCCGCAATTCGTAGGCGGTCAACGCGTGGGCGTCGTAGGCGGTGCAGAAAATCACCGACGGCGGATGCGGAAGATTTTGCAAGCGCCGCGCCAGCACCAGCCCGTCCATTCCGGGCATCGCGATGTCGGCCAGCAGCACGTCGGGTTTCAGCGCGATGCATTCGCGCAACGCCGCTTCGCCATCGCCGACGCTGGCGACGACCTGCACGCCGCCGCACTCGTCCAGCAATGCGGCCAGGCGCGTGCGTGCCAAGGGCTCGTCGTCGGCGATCAGGATGCGCATCTCAGGGCCCGGGCGCGCTCGTATCGGGGAGGCGCACGATCACCACGTAGCGTCCGTCGCCGACTATGGTTTCCAGACCGGCGCGCGCGCCGAAGTGATAGGCGATGCGCCGCCGAACATTGTCCTGCGCATGGCCGTTGCGCGGCACCGGCGCATCCCCCGGCAGCGGATTCTCGATTTCGATCTCGATCGCATCCGACACACGGCGCCCGCTGATGCGAACGCTGCCGCCCTCGCGCAGCGGCTGGATGCCGTGATAGACCGCATTCTCCACCAGTGGCTGCAGCAGCAGCGACGGCATTTCCAGAGTCAAGGGCAAATCGTGCAGATCGCGCTCGACGCGCAGCCGCTCGCCCAGGCGCAGTTGCTCGATGGCGAGATAGCGATCGGTGAGCGCGAGTTCCTCGCCAAGCGTGCTCGGCTTGGCGTCGCTGCCGAGCGCGGCGCGAAAGAGCTCGGTCAGATCCTCCACCGTGCGTTCGGCGGCGGCGGGGTCCACCCGCACCAGCGCGGCCACGGTATTCATGCTGTTGAACAGGAAGTGCGGACGGATGCGCGCCTGCAGCGCCTCGAACTGTGCGCGCGCCACCGCGTCCAGCCGCGCGCGCCACTCCGCCAGCACGTAGAAATAGCGCAGCAGCGCCGCGCCCAGCAGCGCGGCCAGTGCGGCGTTGCCGATCACGAAGCGCGCCAGCGAATGCGGCGTCAGCCAGGTGCCGAGCGCGTGATCCAGCCAGCCGATCAACGCGCTCGCCGCAGCCACGATCGCAACCAGCGCCACGCAAGCCAGCATGTATCCGGTGCGCGCGGGCAATCGCGTGAACAGCGGCGTTGCCTTGCACAGCAGCAGCGCGCATAGCAGCGCCAGCCACACCGAAAATGCGCTGGCGGTAGTGAAGGCGCGAAAATCCATGCCGGTGTCCGGCACCAGCGCCGTGATCAGCACCACCAGTTCGGCGACGACCAGCAGCGAGAATACCGCGGGCAGGCCGCAGAATTGCGGCAGCGCGACGGTGTCGCGTTGCGCCGTCGATTCGCGATGCGACATTCGCCACCTGCGCATATTCAGTGTCCCCGCACTATGCGTGTGTGTGCGCAGTATGCAACTTCGGGCGGTGAGTCGCTGGCCTGGCCAGGGTCGGGGCTCGGCAGGCCAACCACGTGCAGTCAAGGCACCGTGCAAACGCGCTCACTCAGCCAGTCCGCCAAATCCGCGATTTCCTGCGGACACACCTGATGCGCCATTCCGTAGCTGTGCCAGGCCAGCGGATGACCAAAGCCCAGCAGGTGATCGCGCGACAGTTCGCCAAGCCGCTGTGGCACCACCGGATCGAAGCTGCCGTGCGCCATGAAGATCGGCGTGCGCGCATTCGACGCGTGACGTTCGGCAGCGATGATTTGCGCGATCGGCAGATACGTGGACAGCGCGGCGATGCCGGCGAGCGTGCGTGCATGCCGGATGCCGGCAGCCAGTGCGATCGCGCCCCCTTGCGAGAAGCCCGCGAGGATGACGCGATGGGCCGGTACACCGCGCTCCCCCTCGCGCCCGATCAGCCATTCGACCTGTTCCATGGATTTTCGGATCCCGGCTTCATCCTGCTTTTGCGCAAGGTCGAAACCCGCGATGTCGTACCAGGCGCGCATGCGCATGCCGGCGTTGATCGTTATCGGCCGCAGCGGCGCGTGTGGAAACACGAACCGCAGCGGCGGCCAGTCCGCGCGCAACAGTTGCGGCACGATCGGTACGAAATCATTGCCGTCGGCCCCAAGGCCGTGCAGCCAGATCACGCTGTGGGTGGGATGCGGTGCGGTTTCGCGTTCGAGGGTTTCAAGCATTCCGCTATCGTAACGGCAAACCCAACTTCCGGCCCGTGGCGGTGCGCGTGCATGCCGCTATGCTGCGCCTTTTGCCGGAGCCTGCCATGCGCCGTCTCATCCTCGCCGGCTTCAGCGCCGCGCTCACCCTCGCCGCCGTGCCCGCCGCGTTCGCACAGGCACCGCGGGTACCGACTTCCTCGACGGCAGCCGCGAACCGCGGCCCGATCACGCTGACGCAAATCATGGCCGACCCGGACTGGATCGGGCCACCGGTGGAAGCGCCGTACTGGAGTGTGGATTCGCGCATCGTGTATTACCGGCTGAAGCGCAACGGCAACCAATTGCGCGACCTTTATCGCGTGAACGCCGACGGCGGCGCGGGCGGCAAGCTGGATGACGCGCAATTGGCGCAAGCCGATGGCGACCCGGTGTTCGATCGCGCGCACGCGCACGCTGCGTTTTTTCGCCACAACGACGTGTTCCTGCGCGACGTCGCCGGCGGTGCCACCCACCAGCTCACCCGCGATGGCACGCGCAAACATGCGCTGCGGTTCTCGGCCGATGGGGCGGTGCTGAGCTGGCGCGAGGGCGACAACTGGATGATCTATCGTCTCGCCGAAGGTCTGCTGTCCCCGGCTGCGACGCTGAAAACCGAGGACGATCCCGAACAGGACAAGCCAGACGACTTGCAACGCGAACAACTGCGGCTGTTTTCCACACTGCGCGACATCAAGGCCGACAAGGATGCGCAACGCGACCGCCAGCGCGAGCTGGATGCGCGCGATGTCGGCCGGGCGGTGACGCCGTTCTATCTGGGCGATGACGTGGCCATCGACGGCACGTCGCTTTCACCGAACGGCGACTGGATGCTGGTGATCACTCGACCGAAGTCGTACAAGCCGGGCGAGGCCGACAAGATAGCGCATTACCTCACCGATTCGGGTTATGTGCAGATCGAGGATTCGCGCACCCTGGTCGGTCGCAATACGCCGGCGGCACAGTCGTTGCTGTTGCTCGACCTGCGCACGCATCGGCAATACCCGCTGTCGCTGGAGGACGTTCCCGGCATCCACGACGATCCGCTTGCCGCATTGCGTGCGAAAGCCATCGCCGCATTGAAAGCGCAGGGTCACGACGACGAGGCGAAAAAACTGCAAGCCCCGAAGACGCGGCCGGTGCAGGTGATCAACACCGGCATGGAGGCCGAAGGTCCTCCCGGAATCGCGTGGAGTGGCGATGGCAACAACATCGCGCTGGAACTGCGCGCCAACGACAACAAGGATCGCTGGATCGAGACGGTCGATTTCGCCGCCCACAAGCTGGTGACGCAACATCGGCTGACGGACCCGGCCTGGATCAACTGGAACTTCAACGAGCTCGGCTGGCTGCCCGACGACCGCACGCTGTGGTTCGAATCCGAACAATCCGGCTGGGCGCAATTGTTCGTGAAGCCGCTCAACGGCACGGCGCGTGCGCTCACCGGCACCGGTTATGAAGTCTCGCGCCCGCAAGTTTCGCCCGATGGCAAGTGGTTCTACCTCCGCGCCAACCAGCAAGCGCCGTATGCCTATGACGTTTATCGCGTTGCCGTCACCGGCGGCCAACTGCAGCAGGTCACGCATTACCAGGGCATGGATGATTTCGATTTGTCGCCCGACGGCAGCAAGCTGCTGGTGCTGCATTCGAGCGCCTACATACCGCCGCAACTGGCAGTGGTTGATGCGGATGGTTCCAACGCGCGCGATCTCACCGACACGCGCACGGCGCAGTACAAGGCGATGCACTGGACCGATCCGCAATTCGTCAAGGTGCCGAGCAGCCATGGCAACTTCGGCATCTGGGCGAAGTATTACCCGCCGAAAACTGGCGACATGTCGCAGGCGCATCCGGCGGTGATCTTCGTGCATGGCGCGGGTTACCTGCAGGATGTGGCCAAGAACTGGTCGTACTACTTCCGCGAGCAGATGTTCAACAATCTGCTGCTGCAGGAAGGCTATGCCGTGATCGACATGGATTACCGCGCCTCGGAAGGCTACGGCCGCGACTGGCGCGACGCGATCTACAGGCACATGGGCCATCCGGAACTGGAAGACCTGCTGGATGGCAAAGCGTGGCTGGTGAAGAACCACCACGTGGATCCGAAACGCGTCGGCATCTACGGCGGCTCCTACGGCGGCTTCATGACCGAGATGGCGCTGCTGCGCGCACCGGGCGAATTTGCCGCAGGTTCCGCGCAGCGCCCGGTCAGCGACTGGATGCTCTACAACGACGGCTACACCGCCGACATCCTGAATGACCCGCAGATCGATCCGGAAGCCTACAAGACAAGTTCGCCGATCGAATTCGCGCAGAACCTGCGCGATCCGCTGCTGATCCAGCACGGCCTCATCGACGACAACGTGCTGACCGAGGATTCAGTCCGGCTGTACCAGAAGCTCATCGAGCTGCACAAGGACAACTTCTGGATGTCGTTGTATCCGATGGAGCGCCACGACTTCGAACACGCGGATTCCTGGTACGACGAGTACCGCCGCATCCATGATTTGTTTTCAACTTATGTGAGGCCGGAGAAATAGCACTCGGCAAAACATTGGAAACCAATGACCGCAGAGGAGGTGACCCGCTCCTGCCGTGCGAGCGAAACCCGTCAGACCCGCCCCACCACCGGAATCAGCGCTCCCGTGATCGCGGACGCCTGCTCCGACAACAAGAACAGAATCACCTCGGCGAGTTGCTGCGGTTTAACCCACTTGGCGAAATCGGCTTTGGGCATGTCGGCGCGATTGGGTGGGGTGTCGATGATCGAAGGCAGCACGGCATTCACCGTGATGTCGCGTTCCTTCAACTCCTCCGCCAGCGCCTCGGTGAAGCGCATCACCCCGGATTTGGATGCGGTGTAGGCGCCCACGCCGACGCCGGCTTTCAGCGCGGACGCCGCGCCGATGTTGACGATCCGGCCGCCCGCGTGCAGATGTGCAAGCGCCGCCTGACTCGCCGCCACGGCGGTGCGCAGGTTGATCCGATAAAGCAGATCCCAGGTTTCCGGCTTGCCGTCGGCCAGCGTTTCCCAGCGAAACGCGCCGGCGATGTTGACCAGCGCATCCAGCCCACCGAGCGCTTTTGCCGCGGCATCAATGGCGCTCTTCGCTGAAGCGGCATCGGCCAAATCCACGCCGCCGAATCCATGCGCGTCGCCAAGGTCATCGGGCGCGGGCGCACGATCCACTGCCGCGACCCGGGCGCCGGCATCGAGTGCGGCGCGCACCACCGCCGCGCCGAGGGTACCGAATGCGCCGGTGATGATGATGCGGCTGCTCATGTTTTGCATGGCGCTCTCCCTCATTGCGATCAGGGCATTCTAGGCCACGCGGCTCGAAAGAGAAGGCGTCCTCCGCCGGTCTGGTTTCGGAGTAATCTGACGCCCGCCAGCGGGGATGATCATGCAGCCAGCCGACGATACGGCACCCATGCAAGATTCCGCAGAATCCGAAGGTGGCATCCGGCCGCCGCCGCGCATCCGCGACCGCGTGCGCGTGATCTATCGGCACCGCCTGCCGGTGCGGGTCATGCACTGGATCAACGCGATCTGCCTGCTGGTGCTGCTCGGCAGCGGCCTGCAGATTTTCAACGCGCATCCGGCGCTGTACTGGGGCCAGAAATCCACCTTCGACAAACCGCTGCTGGCGATGGGCGCGCAACGGATGCCGGATGGCGCGCTGCGCGGCGTCACGCAGATCGGTTCGCACGACTTCACCACCACCGGCGTGTTCGGCGCATCCTCGATGAACGGTCACCCCGTCGCGCGCGGCTTTCCGGCCTGGCTCACCATTCCCGGCCCGCAGTGGTTGTCCATGGGTCGTCGCTGGCATTTCTTTTTTGCCTGGCTGTTTGTGATCAACGGCATCTGTTTCGCCGCGTACACGCTGATCGGAAGGCACTTCCGCCGCGATCTGCTGCCCACCCGAACCGACTGGCGCGGCATCGGCCGATCGATCATCGACCACGCGTTGTTGCGCCATCCGCAAGGCGAAGCAGCGGCGCGTTACAACGTGCTGCAGAAGCTCACGTATCTGATCGTGATCTTCGGCTTCGGGCCGCTGATTGTGCTGATGGGCCTGGCGATGTCGCCACGCATGGACAGCGTGCTCGGCTGGCTGGTGACACTGGTTGGCGGACGGCAATCCGCGCGCACGATCCATTTCATATTGGCATGGGGATTCGTCGCGTTCTTCCTGATCCACATTTTCGAAGTGCTGGTGAGCGGCCTCGGCAATGAGTTGCGCTCGATCATCACCGGGCGCTACGCGATTCACGAGAACATTCCAGACAGGAGCAGCGACGATGGCCACTGACCGCCGCCGTTTTCTGCGCAACGCGCTGACCGCGATGGGCGCGGGCTTCTTGGCCGGCTGCGACCAGTTGTCGCAGACGCAATGGGCGCCCCAAGTGCTGGCTAGCGCGGAAACGCTTTCGCACGCGGTGCAGCGCGTGCTGGCGCCGCACGCCGCGCTGGCGCGTGAATTCACGCAGGCCGACATCTCGCCGGTATTCCGCGCCAACGGCAGCACCGATCCGCAGGATCCCGCTTACCGCGCCATGGCCGCGAACGGCTTTCGCGACTATCGCCTGAGCGTCGGCGGGCTGGTCGCGCACCCGTTGAGTTTTTCGCTGGCGCAACTGCGCGCACTGCCGCAGCGCACGCAAATTACCCGGCACGATTGCGTGGAAGGCTGGAGCGTGATCGGCAAGTGGCAAGGCGTGCAGCTTTCGCGCGTGCTGGAACTGGTGCAGCCAACCGACGACGCGCGTTATGTCGTGTTCCGCTGTTACGACAGGATGCAGGATGGCGGCCTGGATGGCGGCACGCCGTATTACGAAAGCATCGGTTTCGACGATGCCTACCATCCGCAGACAATCCTCGCGCACACGCTCAACGACCGCCCCTTGCCAACGCCCAACGGCGCGCCGCTGCGCGTGCGCATCGAGCGCCAACTGGGCTACAAGCAGGCCAAGTACATCTCCGGCATCGAGTTGGTGGATTCGCTGGACGACATCGGTGACGGCAACGGCGGTTATTGGGAAGACCAGGGTTACGAGTGGTACGCGGGTATCTAGCAGAGGCGACTTGCAGGTTTCCGCGACTCCCGCAGAGCTAGCTGTCCGCTCCCAGCCGTACGCCCGCCAACAGCATCGTTTCGCCGAGATTGCGTCCGCCGCCGATGATGTGCGCATTGGAAACATGGCGCAGCATCACCATCCAGCGCCCGTCCCGCCAACCGAGGCTGGTCATGAATTCGAAGCGGCTGCTGAGCGCGTCGGTGCGCGTGCTGGTGGCGGCGATCTGTTCGCTGATGAATAGCCCATCCGCGCGTCCATAGCGCAAGCCGCCGGCGATCAGGAATACGTTGTGATCGAGGTCGTCATGGTCGGTGCTGCGCGAGCCGATCCAGCCCACGCTGCCGACTGGCGTGAAATGCGCATGACCATCATCGCCGGGCGTACCACCGATATCCGCAAACAGCGCCGGCGCCCAGCGCACGCCGGCAGTGGCGCTGGCGCCGCCGTTGACATCGAATTCCATCGCCGGCGCGGCCGCCGCGAATCCCGCGCCGAACGCCAACGTGGCGCCTAACCGAAGCCATCCGTGTCGCACGCTGCATTCCTTTGCGCAGGGCCACGATGCATCCAGCATCAACTCGCACGGATCAAGGATTCGTGAGGCTCCGGGCCCGGGCTCCTCGCCGTTGCGTTCTCATTCCAGGTATCGGCCATCTCCATGGCGCGCCGCCCTGCGGCAAGAGGCCGGGCCAGCATTGCCGGACCTCCAGCACTTTCATTTCGGCAACAAAGTTGCCATCACAATAGTTGCCTTGACAACAGTTGCTGCGGCCATATACTGCGCGGCATGCCCGTGAAAACCTCCGCCACGCCGTTTCAATTATGCAGCCTGATCGGCCGCATCCGCACCGAGCTGCACGTCAACATCGAACAGGAACTCGCGCGCCAGGGTTTCGAACTCGGCTTCAGTCAGTTCGTGGCTTTGAAGCGGCTCGGCACGGAAGGCCCGATGACCGCCGGCGAGCTGGCGCGGCTGCTGAACCACAATCCGGGAGCACTGACCCGGCTGTTGGACAAGTTGGAACGGCAGAATTATCTGCGCCGCGTACCCGATCCGGACGATCGCCGTGTGCTGCGCATTGAACTGACCGCCTCCGGCCGCACTTTGTGGAAACGCATCAATGCATGCGGGGAGCGCGTTGCCGAACGCGCGCTGGACCGCAGCACCGAAAAGGAACGCGCGCAATTGCAGTCGCTGCTGAACCGCGTACTCGACAACCTGCGGCAACCGGCCTGAGCGCCACACCCATGCGAAACAGCTTCCGCCAGCGCCTCGGCGCATTCCCCGCCACTTTCTTGCCGATCGTGTTGCTGGCCGGCTGCGCCAGCATGCACAGCCTGAAGCCGCAGGGCCACGCGCTCGACAGCACATCCTTGCGCGCCGAGCGCAGCCTCGCCGGCGTCCGCATCGATCCCGCCGCCTGGCCGAAAGCCGATTGGTGGAAAGCCTTCGATGATGCGCAACTGGATGCACTGGTTGACGAAGCATTGGCCGGCAATCCCGATCTTGCGATTGCGGATGCGCGCGCGCGCGCGGCGATCGCGCAGGCTGGCGTGGTGGACGCCGCGCGCAAGCCGTCGCTGACCGGGCTCGCCAGCGTCGCCGGCGCCAAGATTCCGAACACGCTTTTGCCGGCACCACTGGGTGGCAGCTTCGGTGTGGTCAAGTACGGCATTCTGGATTTCAAATGGGATTTCGATTTGTGGGGCGGTAAACGCGCCGCCTGGGAAGCTGCGCTCGGCAGCGCCCGCGCGACCGAAATCGAATCGCGGGCCGCGCGCCTGATGTTGTCGGCGGAAGTGGTCGGCGCGTACGTCGCGCTCGCGGATGCGTACACGCAACGCAATCTCGCGCAAGCCGATCTGCAACGCACGCAGCAGATGGGCAAGCTCACGGCGCAGCGCGTCAAGGCCGGCATCGACAGCAAGTTCCAGCAGACCCAGGTGGATGCGGCGATCGCCGAAGCACAGTCGCAACTCGCCAGCGCCGAAGAAGGCCTGCGGAGTTCCGGCATTGCCCTGGCGGTGCTGCTGGGCCGTGGCCCCGATCGCGCGCTCGATATCGCGCCACCGAAGCCGCTGCCGGCGAATGCCATCGCACTGCCGTCCATTTTGCCTGCCGATCTGCTCGGCCGTCGACCGGACGTGGTCGCAGCGCGCTGGCGCGTGGAGGCGAGCGCGAAAGATATCAAGTCGGCGCAAGCCGCGTTTCTGCCGGACATCAACATCACGGCGCTGGCCGGCCTGATCGCCGGCCCCGGCAAGAATCTATTCCAGGCGTCCGCCAGTTTGTACAGCGTGGCACCGGCGGTGAGCCTGCCCATTTTCGAAGGCGGCCGTTTGCGCGCCAATCTTTCGGCCAAGGATGCGGGCTACGATCTTGCCGTCGCGCAATACAACAAGACTGTGATCGACGCGATCAACCAGGTGGCCAACAGTGTCGATGGTTTGCGCACACTGGATGCGCAGATCGCGCGCTACGCGCAAGCGCAGGCGAGCGCGTCACAGGCCTACGACCTGGCGATGCAGCGCTATCGCGGCGGCGTGGGCAATTACCTCGAAGCGTTGACGGTGCGCCAGGCCCTGATCGACGCCGAACGACATCTGGCTGCGCTGCAAACCCGACGCGCCACGGCAGCGGTGCGATTGATCGAAGCGCTGGGGGGTGGCTTTGAGCCTTCAAATGACACGCCGCGGATGGACAAGACCGCGGCGCAAGCCAACAACGACAAGGCAGATACGCAATGACGTCGCAAGAACATCCTCCGATTGATCCCGAACAGGCTGCGCGCGAGCAGAAGCAGGCCAAGCGCGATGTGCGCCGGCGCTGGCTTCTGCGCGGCCTGGTGGTGGTGATCGTGCTGGTCGGCATCGTGTGGGCGCTGTATCACTTTCTGGTCGGGCGCTGGTACGAGGGCACCGACGACGCGTACGTCAATGGCAATGTGGTGCAGATCACGCCGCAGATTCCGGGCACCGTGGTCAGCATCGGCGCCGACGACAACGACTACGTGCGCGAAGGCCAGACACTGGTGAAGCTGGATCCCTCCGATACGCAGGTCGCCCTGGCGCAGGCGGAAGCCGATCTCGCCGCCAGCGTGCGCAAAGTGCGCGGCCTGTACAGCGGCGTCAGTTCATCGCAGGCGGATGTCGCCGCGCGCGAAACCGCGGTAGCGCAGGCGCGTGCGGACTACGAGCGACGCAAGGGTCTCGCCGAGACCGGCGCGATTTCGGCGGAAGAGCTGGCGCACGCGCGTGAAGCGCTGACCGAAGCAGAGAATGGACTGGCAGCGGTAAAAGGCCAACTCGCCACCACCAGCGCGCTGGTCGAGAACACGCAAGTGGCCTCGCACCCGGAAGTGCAGGCAGCCGCAGCCAAGCTGCACGCGGCATACTTGAACATGCAACGCACCACGCTGGTCGCGCCGGTCTCCGGCCACGTCGCCCAGCGTTCGGTGCAGGTCGGCCAGCGCGTGCAACCGGGCACGCCGCTGATGGCGGTGGTGCCGCTGTCGCAGGTGTGGGTGGACGCCAATTTCAAGGAAACCCAGTTGACCGACATGCGCATCGGCCAGCCGGTGACGCTCACATCCGATTTGTACGGTGGCGGTGTCACCTATCACGGTCACGTCGAGGGTATGGGCGTCGGCACCGGCAGCGCGTTCTCGTTGCTGCCCGCGCAAAACGCCACTGGCAACTGGATCAAGATCGTGCAGCGGCTGCCCGTGCGCATTGACCTGGACGGCAAAGAGCTGCAGCAACATCCACTGCGCATCGGCCTGTCCATGGATGTGACCGTGGACCTGCACAACCAGAATGGCGCGATCCTGTCGCAGACGATGCCGTCCAAACCGGTGCTGAGCACCGACGTGTACGAGCGCAGCAGCAAGCAGGCCGACGCGCTGATCGCGAAAATCATCGCGGACAACAGCGAGGCGCCGGCGAACAGCACGCAAGGGAAAGCTTCGCGGTAGGAGCCTGCTTGCGGGCAAATGAAGGACGCCGCTACGCGAAGAAATGACGCGCTTCGCACGGTCGCCGCGCAAGCGCGCTCCCCCAAGAGAAACATCGAATGGCCTCCAGTTCCGCCCAACCCCGCGAATTCGGCGAATTCCGCCCCGCCAGCCTGCCGCTGGCGACGATCGGCCTGTCGCTCGGCACCTTCATGCAGGTGCTCGACCTCACCATCGCGAACGTGTCGCTGCCGACCATCGCCGGCAACCTCGGCGCCAGCCAGGACCAGTCGGTGTGGGTGATCACCTCGTTCACCGTCGCCAACGCGATCGCGTTGCCGCTCACCGGATTTCTGTCGCGCCGCTTCGGCGAGGTGAAGACCTTCGTGTGGGCCACGATGCTGTTTTCGATCGCCTCGTTGTGCTGCGGCCTGTCCACCAGCCTCGGCATGCTGGTGATGTTCCGCGCGATCCAGGGCGCCGTCGCCGGCCCGATGTATCCGCTGACGCAGAGCCTGCTGGTATCCATCTATCCGAATGAAAAGCGCGGCATGGCACTCGCCATTCTCGCCATGGTGACGGTGGTGGCGCCGATCGCGGGGCCGGTACTGGGCGGCTACATCACCGACAACTATTCGTGGGAATGGATCTTCTTCATCAACGTGCCGATCGGCTTCGCCGTGAGCGCGGTGATTGCCGCGCAGCTCGGTGCGCGGCCGGAGAACCTCGAACGCCCACGCATGGATTACATCGGCCTGGTCACGCTGATCCTGGGTGTCGGCTCGCTGCAGGTACTGCTGGACAAAGGCAATGAACTCGACTGGTTCCAGTCCAATTTCATCGTCACGCTCGCGATCATCTCCGCCATTTCCCTCAGCATCTTTCTGATCTGGGAGCTGACCGACCGCGATCCGATCGTGAATCTCAGATTGTTCCGGCACCGCAACTTCGCCGCGGGCACACTGGCGCTGATCCTGGCCTACGCGGTGTTCTTCGCGATCGCGTTGCTGGTGCCGTTGTGGCTGCAGGAAACGCTGGGCTACACCGCGATATGGTCGGGCCTGGCGACCGCACCGATCGGCGTCGCACCGGTGCTGCTGACCTTCTTCGTCGGCAAATACGGCACCAAATTCGACCTGCGCTGGCTGGCCTCGTTCGCGTTCGTGATGATGGGCCTGACCTGCTTCATGCGCGCCGAGTTCACCACCCAGGTGGATTTTTATCACGTCGCGATGGCGCAGTTCCTCCAGGGCATCGGCGTGGCGTTCTTCTTCATGCCGATCCTGACGATCCTGCTGTCGGATTTGTCGGCCCGGGAAATCGCCGCGGGTTCCGGGCTGGCGACTTTCCTGCGTTCGCTGGGCGGCAGTTTCTCAGCCTCCATCACCACTTATTTTTGGGAGCGCGGCGGCGACGCCCAGCACGCCACCCTCGCCGCCCACATCAGTGCCTACAACCCGCGGACACAACAGGCGCTCGCGAACAACGGCGGCCACGTGCAGCAATACGCCGCCGCGATCAATGGCGAGATCTCGCGCCAGGCGGTGCAGATTTCCTTCAACAACCTCTTCTACATCATGGGCTGGATCATCCTCGCGCTGATCGCGGTGGTCTGGCTGGCCAAGCCGCCATTCGTGCACAAGGCCGGCCCGGCGGTGGGCGGCGGGCACTAGCCGCCGCTTGTAGGAACCGGCTTGCCGGCGACCTATCATATGGAACCCCGCGAGAACTGTCGTGCGCAAGCGCACTCCTGCCAAACCATTCACGGGTTGGATGCCATGCGCTTTGCAGGAGCCAGCCTGCCGGCGACAGAAACGTTGCACCACTCTCACACCGTCGCTACAGTGGCGCGGTTGATCCGTTGCAGCGAATCTTCTTGTCTGCACGGATTCAAGGGGGACAAGGAACGGGGGTTCCACCGCACGTCCTTCGTGCGTCGTCAGCGCGTCTTGAGCCGCTGAAGCGATGTATTGAAGCCGCGTGCCCGCGCCAGCGGTCTCGTGTCTTTGCCGTGGGTTGCAAAGCAACCGGCTGATGCCGGAATGGCGAACGCGTGGCCGGAGCGTTTCAAATTTCGTTATCGCAAGTCGCCGTGCGCCTGCGCGGCCGCATCTCCATTTCTACTTGCCTTTTTCGAATCGAGCCCGCCCGACACCGGCGGGCTTTTCGTTTGCGCCTTCGCGCAGTACGTCACGTCACATCACCTTGACCACCACCACTTGAACGGGGCCGCCTCATGAACAAGAAAATCTACAGCCTGGTCTGGAATCGCGCGCTGCACCAGGTCGTCGTCGCGTCGGAATTGGCGAGCGGCAAGAGCACGGCTTCGGCATCGAGTGGGACGGGGTCCTCGGTGCTACGGCCGATGGGATTGGTGTTGGCAGTGCTGGCGGCGTTTGGGGGCGGACCACTGATGGCGCAAGCAGTAGCTCCT
>Ga0134128_10000439_pt1 | contig 58043 bp, 54 predicted proteins | sample KB31754_FD_96462 | JGI IMG/M metagenome (GOLD analysis project Ga0134128, IMG submission 96462) | Terrestrial soil microbial communities with excess Nitrogen fertilizer from Kellogg Biological Station, Michigan, USA - KB3-175-4 | ecosystem: Environmental > Terrestrial > Soil > Unclassified ... | reverse complement strand
CGGGTTGTTACCAGCCCGGTTGCGCCCCGAGCGTGACCGCGGGTGTGCGCCCGGTTTCGAGCTGGGTATCGATCAGCAGGTCTATATAGTTGTCGATGCGCCGCGCGCGCGCGCGGCTGCTGCTGCGCGCCATCTCGTGGCGCATCGCGGAGATTGCCGCGGCCCCTTGCTTGGCCTTGATGGCGAATTGCCGGCGTTGCGCGGCGTTGCTGCACAACAGTGCGGCCGCCTGATTGAAGCGACGCTCCTCCTCCAGCACCGCGATCATGTCCAGCAGATTGGTGTTATCCATGGCTCGCCTCCCTTCGTCAATGAATGGCGCTTCCCGCGCCGGATGGATGGGCATGCCCGGCTTCGCGCGGCCGCGCGCGCGGGCGGTCATGTCTCGAATCGCTGCCGCTGAACAACCAGCCGATCACTGCGACCAGTGCGCCGGCGACCACCGGATGGCGCCGCGCTTGCCGGAACAGGCCGGCCAGGGCGCCGCGCTTGCGCCGATGCGCGCGTAGGCGCGCCGCCAGCACGGCGCCGTTGCGCGCGTGCGAGTCGGAGGAGTGGGTGTGGTGCATGGGATTCCCTCCTTGGAATCGAGCGGGCGTCCTGCCCTTTGAGCTTTGAAGCATAGCCGGCGCATGTTTAGATGTTGTCAAGACGGCGTCGAGGCTTGCACGGCCGGCGCGGCAGGCGGTCAGGCGCTCCTTCGGGCGCTGGCAACGCTGGCATTGAGGCGGGATTTTGAGATCGCGCCACGGAGTTCTTGCCCAGGACTGCGTGGTGCCTCTTCAGTAGCCCCGCCGTTTTCACATGCCGGAATGGAAACCAATGCTAGGCTCGAATCATGGCAGGAAGCCATCACCAGCATCTGGAGACCTATCGGCGCAAGCGCGATTTCCAGCACACGCCGGAACCTGCCCGTACGCCGCGGCGACGTGCCGCCCGCGCAGCCGAAACCGCCGAGCGGCGCTTCGTGGTCCACTTGCATCATGCGCGACGCCGGCATTTCGACTTGCGTCTGCAGGTCGGGGGTTCGCTGCGCAGCTGGGCCGTGCCGAAGGGGCCTTCGCGCGATCCCTCGATCAAGCATCTGGCGGTGCAGGTGGAAGACCATCCGCTCAGTTACGCGGCGTTCGAGGGCACGATCCCGGAAGGCCATTACGGTGCCGGCACTGTCGCGATCTGGGACGAGGGCACCTGGAGCACGGATGAATCGGCCACGCGGCAACTGGAGAAGGGACATCTGCGTTTCGAACTGCACGGCGCACGTCTGCGCGGCCGCTGGTCACTGATCCGCACCGGTTCCAAATCGTCCGACAAGCCGCAGTGGCTGCTGATCAAGGGTGAGGATTCCTACACCGATCGCGGCGACGTTGCCGACGACACGCCGCTGTCGCAGTGGAAGGTGGAACACCTGCAGAAAGAAGCGGCTCAGTCGGGTTCGCGCAAGACCACGCGCAGCGTTCGCCGCACGAAAGCGCGCGCCGCTGAAGCCAGCCAGCTTTCGCCGCAGGATTTCGGCTTTCAGCTGGCCCGGCTGCATCAACGTGCGCCGTCGGGTTCGAACTGGCTGCACGAAGTGAAATACGACGGCTACCGCATGCTTGCATGGCGCGATCACGACAAACTGCAATTGCTTTCGCGCAACCATCTGGACTGGACCGATCGGCTGCCGCGCATCGTCGCGGCGGTGCGCGCGCTGGAATGCAGAAGCTGCGCACTGGATGGCGAGCTGGTGGTGTTCGACCACGAGGGCCACACGCGCTTTGACCTGCTGCAACAGGAATTCACCCGCGCCCATGCAGATGCCACGCATTACGTGGTGTTCGATTTGTTGATGCTGGATGGCAAGGATCTGCGCGACCGGCCGTTGCAGGAGCGCAAGGCCGCGCTTTCGAGGTTGCTGGAACGGGGCCATGCGAAACGCGCCGACGATGTGCTGATGCTTTCGGGCTTTATCCAGGGCGAGGGCGCGCTGGCCTACAAGCGCGCGTGCGAAGCGGGCCTGGAAGGCGTGATCAGCAAGGCGATTGAAGCGCCGTACGCGACTGGCCGCAACGATGCATGGCGCAAATTGAAGTGCATCGACTCCGATGAATTCGTGATCGTGGGCTACACCGCCGGGCGCGGTTCGCGCGGCGCATTGGGGGCGCTGTTGCTGGCCGAGCCCCGCGAGCAGGGTTGGCATTACGTCGGCCGTGTCGGCACCGGCATGGATGCGCCGATGCTGAAACGCGTGCATGGAATGCTGAAAGTCGCGCGCACCGCACCGAAGTTGCTCAATCCGCCGGATGCAAAGCAGTTGCGCGGCGTCAAACCGGTATGGGTGAAACCCGAGCACGTGGTCGAGATCGCCTATCGTGGCCGCACCGGAGATGACATGCTTCGTCAGGGCAGCTTCAAGGGCTTGCGTCCGGACAAGTCGCCGGGCGATCTGCGTGATCGCGATGCGGATGCCGATGAAGCCGCGCCGCAGGATTCGGTGATGCCGAAAATCGCACTGACCCATCCCGAGCGCGTGCTGATCGAAAAGCCGCGCGTGACCAAGCAATCCCTGGCCGACTTTTATGTGGGTGTCGCCGATCGTCTGCTGCCCGGCATCGTCGGTCGACCGTTGTCGCTGGTGCGCTGTCCGGATGGCATCGGCAACCAATGTTTTTTCCAGAAGCACGGCATGCGCGGCATGCCGGAAGCCATCCGGGTCGGTACGCAACGCAATTCCAGGGGCGAGAACGAGGAATTCCTCTACGTGGATGGCATCGAAGGCGTGCTCGGCCTCGTACAGATGAACGTGATCGAGATCCACCCCTGGGGTTCGACCATTGCCGACATCGATCATCCCGATCGGCTGGTGTTCGATCTCGACCCCGATCCCGGCGTGGCCTGGCCGCGCGTACGCGATGCCGCGAAACGGTTGCGCGAACGTCTGGCTGCGGTGAAGCTGCAAGGCTTCCTGCGCACTACCGGCGGCAAGGGTCTGCACGTAGTGGTGCCGCTGAATCCGCGTCCGGATTGGGAATCGGCCAAGGCTTTTTCCCAGGCGCTGGCACGCACACTGGAGGCCGAGTGGCCACGTGACTATGTCTCGGTGGCGACCAAATCCAAACGCAGCGGGCGCATCTTCGTGGATTACCTGCGCAACGCGCGCGGCTCCACCGCGGTGACCTCGTACTGCGTGCGCGCCCGCGAGGGGGCGGGCGTGGCCACACCGCTGCACTGGGAGGAATTGCCGAAGCTGCGCTCGGGTGCGCAGTACACGATCAAGAATATTTCGCGCCGATTGCAGAAGTTGCAGCGCGATCCGTGGGCCGGCATCGAGGAAGTGCGGCAGGCGTTGCCGCAGTCATGACGGGTAATCGCAACCTGGATTTTACGCTCAAGGACACGCAGCCAAGGAGAACCACCATGGCAGGAAGACCCATCTGGAGCGGCACCATCAGTTTCGGCCTGCTCAATATTCCAGTGCAGTTGCTGACCGCCGAGCGGCATACCGACCTGCATTTCCGCATGCTGGATTCGCGCAACAACGCGCGCATCCGTTACGAACGCATCAACGAGGAAACCGGCGAAGAGGTCCCCTGGAAGGACATCGTGAAAGCGTTCGAGTACGACAAGGGTTCGTATGTCGTGCTGGAGAAGGAGGATTTCGCCAAGGCCGCACCGGAATCCACCGAGTCGGTGGATATCGAGGCTTTCGTCAATCCGGACTCGATCGGCGCGGAGTATTTCGAAAAGCCTTATTACCTGGTTCCGGCCAAGAAAGCCGAGAAGGGTTACGTGCTGCTGCGCGAAACCCTGAAGCGGCTGAAGACCGCCGGGCTTGCGCGGGTGGTGATCCGCACGCGCGAATATCTGGCACTGGTGCTGCCGCGCGACGAGGCGCTGCTGCTGATGCTGCTGCGTTTTCCGCAGGAGCTGGTGCCCGCCGATGAATACGCGTTTCCCGACAAGAAGCCGGCCGCCTATCGGATCAGCGCCAAGGAATTGGAGATGGCCGAATCACTGGTGAAATCCATGGTCGGTAAATGGCAGCCGCAGAACTACCACGATGATTTCCGCGAGCGCCTGGTTGCGGTGATCGAGGAGCGGGTCAAGGCCAAGGGCGTGGTGCGCACCCCGACCGCCGCCGAAACCGAGTTGCCCAAAAACGCCGCCACCAATGTGGTGGATTTCATGTCGCTGCTGAAGAAAAGCATCGATGCCAAGCAGCGCACTCCGGCGAGGGACGTCCCCACCGGGAAAGCGCCGGCGAAATCGGCCAAGGCGACTACACGCAAGCGGCCCGCGCGCAAGCGCAAAGCTTCCTGAGCTGCGAGCCGTTTTCCCGCAGCCTCATCGCCGCTATACTTTCGCGTCTTTGGCGCCTGCGGCCGTGGTGGAGCGCGAAGCGAGGAACGCTCTGAACTTCCAACCTTTGCACCGGCGCTCTGCTCTTGAGCCAAGGGGTCAAGGCTGCGCGTTATGCGAAGCAAAGTAATGCATCGCGTGCGCAGCCGAAGGCACGGCAGGATGCCGAGGGCGGTTGCTTGACGAGATCATGGATGATGGAGGCTGGCAACGAAGCATTGCATAGCAATGGCTTCGGCGGCGTAGGAGCATGGCGATGTGCGTAAGAGCGAATATTCACGCGATTCCAACAGACATTCTTAGAACTGGAGCTTGCCCGTGAGCGATCACATGACCCCTTCCGATCGCACCTTCATGCGCCACTTTGCGATGATGATCGCGGGCCTGGCCGGGCTCGCCGTGATTTTCATCGTGATCGGCGCGATCGTTCGCGCGGCGCAGCCGACCGAGCCGAATACGACCGCGGTACGCGAAGCCGGCGAGCGGATCATGCCGGTCGGCGCCGATTACTCGGGCAGCACCGGACGCGCGGCGATGCTCAGCGCGCAGGCCGCCGCGGCCAAGGCCGCCGCCTCGCAAGTCGCCTATGGCGGCACCACCGACGGCAAGACCATCTTCGGCCAGTTGTGCACGACCTGTCATAGCACCGGCGCCGCCGGAGCGCCAAAGATCACCGACAAGGCCGCATGGGCACCGCGCATCGCCGAAGGCATCGATACCCTGGTCAAGCATGCGATCGATGGTTACACCGGCCCGGACGGCAACCACATGCCGGCCAAGGGCGGCAATCCGGCGCTGACCGACGCGCAAGTCGAGGCGACGGTGAAGTGGATGGTCTCCCAGGTCAAATGATCGCCTGAGCACGTTCAGGCAGGCCAATGGATGGCCATGTTTCCCGAAAACGAAAGTGGCCCGCGCTGTGGGGCGGCGCGGAGAAAGACACGGATGTCGTGTCTCGGCTCGCCTTGAGGCAATGTGGTTCCAGGCGCTGGCTCACCCGCAAACGGGACAGGGGAAACGCCGCGCCGCTTCGGTATGATGGTGCCATGAGCGGAGCGCAGCCGATCGTCCCGGGTTCCCAGGTGCCCGCGCAGTTTCCGCGCGAGCCGCTGGAGTTTGGGTTACCCGGCCCTGCCGGGCGGCTGGAACTTGCGACCGCGTGCGCCAAGCCTGGCGAAGCGCGCGCCGGCACCGCGATCATCTGCCATCCGCATCCGCAGCATGGAGGCAGCCTGCGCAACAAGGTCGTCACGATGCTCGAACGGTCCCTGCGGGAATCGGGTCTCGACACGGTGCGCTTCAACTTCCGCGGCGTGGGCGAATCGGAAGGAGCCTACGACGAGGGCGATGGCGAAAGCGGCGATCTGGTCGCCGTGGCGCAGTGGGTGCGGCGCGTGCGCCCGCAGGATGCGCTGTGGCTGGCGGGATTTTCCTTCGGCGCCTACGTCGCGCTGCGCAGCGCGCGTTCGCTGGCGGCGGACGTCCTGATCACGGTGGCTCCGCCGGTCGGGCGCTGGGATTTCGCCGGGGTGGCGATGCCGGAATGTCCATGGCTGATCGTGCAAGGCGAGGACGATGAGATCGTCGAGCCGCAGGCGGTATTCGATTGGGTCGAGACGCTGGCTCCACAACCGACGCTGGTGCGCATGCCGGAAACCGGGCACTTCTTCCATCGCCGGCTGATGGATTTGCGCGGTGCGGTGAAGAATGCCGTGCGGGGTTGGCTGCCAGTCTTGCGCACGACGGCGTGATCGCCGAGCGCGTGGATTCTTTAAAGCGTGAATCCCGGGTGCCGATTTCGGCGCGCTACGCGCAAGGCGTGACCGCGCGCGAATGGCAGGATGATCCCGCACAACGCGCGGTGCTGGCCGAATTCGATCGTCTGCGCGCGCAACTGATTGCCGCAAAACCCGGATGGCTGGCGCACTGGCGGTCGAGCGGCCCGCCCCGCGGGATTTATCTATGGGGCGCCGTCGGCCGCGGCAAGACCATGCTGATGGATCTGTTCGTCGAGTCGCTGCCGCCGGGAGTGGCGGTACGTGCGCACTTCCATGGCTTCATGCTGGGCGTGCACGCGCAATTGCGAACCTTGGGCGAGCGGCGCGATCCGTTGCGCGAGGTCGCGGCGCAACTCGCGCAACGCGCGCGCGTGTTGTGCCTGGACGAGTTCCAGGTCGAAGACATTGGTGACGCAATGATCCTGGGCAACCTGCTTGACGCCTTGTTCCGCAAGGGTGTGACGCTGGTAACCACGTCCAACACCGCGCCCGGCGCGCTGTATCGCGGCGGTTTGCAACGCATACGGTTCATGCCGGCCATCGCGCTGATTGAACGCCAGTGCCAGGTGCTGGAAATGATCTCGCCGCATGATTGGCGACTGCGCGCGCTGACCCGCGCGCCGGTGTACCTGACGCCGCCGGACGATCACGCGGAACGTGCGCTGGCCGCACTGTTCGGCAGCCTCGCGCGCGCCCCGGTGCAGGAGGGCGGCACATTGCTGATCAACGAGCGCACCATCCCGCTTCGCCGCGTGTGCGCGCAAGTGGCCTGGTTCGAGTTCGATGCGTTGTGCGAGGGTCCGCGCGGCGCAGCCGATTACATTGAACTCGCGCGCGCGTATCCGGCGATCCTGATTTCCGACGTACCGCAGTTCACGCCGATGACAGAAGATGCCGCGCGCCGCTTCATCCAGTTGATCGATGAACTCTACGAGCGTCGCGTCAAGCTGGCGCTGTCGGCCGCCGCGCCCGCGATCGACCTGTACGACGGCACGCGCTTGCGCGCGGGGTTCGCACGCACGGCCAGCCGCTTGATCGAGATGCAAAGCACCGCATATCTGGCCGAAGCGCATCGGTGAATTCCGTTCGGGAACGTCTGTGGCATTGGTCATGCCTTGAATCGCGTTCTCCGGCACCGATGTCGAAATGCCGCGCGCTGGATCGTCATTTGGACAAATCGGAGCTCGCGCGCATGACGAATGTCACTGCACGCGCCACGACTTCCGGCCCTGTCGCAAAAAGTATTTGCATTTGAAAATAATTTCCAATATCTTTACCGTTCGGTTCAGTTATATATCGGCCCACCGCCCGGCCCGAACCGCTGAGCCGTCCGCTCCCCCAAAAAGAACCACAATGAGCCAACGATTCCCGTCATTTGCCTCGTCCGCACGCGGCCCGCTCGCCGGCGCGCTCGCACTGTTGCTCGCCGGCTGCGCGGTCGGGCCGAACTACCATCGGCCCGATGCGCCGGCGGTGGATCGCTACACCACGCAGCCGTTGCCGGCGCAAACCGTATCCGCCGACACGGCCGGCGGTGATGCGCAGCGCTTCCTGCAAGGGCAAAGCGTGCCGGATCGCTGGTGGACGACGTTCGGCAATGATGAGCTGACCCGTCGCGTGAACCAGGCGCTGGCGCACTCGCCGACGATCGCCTCGGCGCAGGCTTCGCTGCGCGAGGCGCAGGAAAACGCCGCCGCCGCCCGTGGCGGCTTGTTCCCGTCGCTGGATGCGAGCGCGGGGGGAACCCGCGAGAAACAATCCGGCGCACAGTTCGGTGGCTCGGGCGCGGCATTCGGCAGTAGCCCGTTTACCGTCTACAACGCGGGCGTCAGTGTCGGCTATGTGTTCGACATCTTCGGCGGCGTACGTCGCGGAGTCGAAGCGCAAACGGCGCTGGCCGACGCACAGCGCGCGCAACTGGATGCGACTTATCTGATCCTCGCCACCAATGTGGTGACGGCGTCGTTGCAGGAAGCGTCGCTGCGCGAGCAGGTGCGAGCGACCGAGCAGATCGCGGATTTCTTGCGCAAGGAGCTGGATATCGCGCAGAAGCAGCAGCAGATCGGCGCCAAATCGTTGTCCGACACGCTCGCGGTGAGCGCGCAACTGGCGAGCACCGAAGCCACGTTGCCGCCGCTGCGCAAGCAACTTGCCGCGACCCAGGATCAACTCGCGACTTATCTGGGCGTGACGCCCGCGCAATTGCAGCTGCAGCCGATCACGCTTGCGGACGTTACCTTGCCGCAGGACATTCCGGTGAGCCTGCCTTCGAGCATCGTTGCGCAGCGCCCGGATATCCGTGCCGCCTCCGCGCAATTGCATGCCGCGACCGCGCAGGTCGGCGTTGCCGTCGCCGACATGCTGCCGCAGCTCACCTTGTCCGGCAGCGTCGGCTCGCAAGCACTCCACAGCGGCGATTTGTTCTCCGCCGGCACCGGCGCATGGTCGCTGGGATTGAGCTTGCTGCAACCGATCTTCCACGGTGGCGAACTGTTGCACAAGAAACGCGCGGCGCAGGCGGGCATGGATCGCGCGCTGGCGGATTGGCGGCAGAACGTACTCACCGCATTCCAGAATGTTGCCGACACCCTGCAGGCGCTCGACTTCGATGCGCAAGGCTTGGCCGCGCAGAACACCGCCGAACAAGCTGCCGCCCAGCGGTTGGAACTCACGCGCACGCAATACCAGGTCGGCGCGGTGGATTATCTGACCTTGCTGGATGCCGAACGCCAGTACCAGCAGGCGCTGATCCAGTTGATCCAGGCCCGCGCCGCGCGCCTGGCCGACACCGCCGCGCTGTATGCCGCGCTGGGCGGGGGTTGGCAGGGCAACGCCTCTCAAATCGCTTCAACGAAGAAATAGCACTCGTGCGGCCAGGGATGGTCGCTGTTTGATTTTTGGCGATCAAGGACGATCGCGCAATGTTTCGCAGGCAGGATGCCTGCTTTTGACCGCCGTCATGGAGGATCGCAAAAGGCAAACCGGTGGACAGGAAGCCCACTTCTGGATTCCGCCACGAATGGCTGCAACACACGAATCATTTGTTGAATCGGCGAGCAAGGACGTTCGCACAAAGAATTTCGATCAGGGACGATAAAAATTGAAAAGCGCAGACAGGAAGTCTGCTTTTTGATCTTGCGATCAAGGCCGATCGCAATTACGAGGAAAACACATGCAAACGCTCGCGCAAAGAATGCCCAGCACCAAAAAGCGGATGATCTGGATGGTTGTCGGCGTGCTGGTGCTGATCGCGATCATCGTCGCCATCAAGGTGCTGCTGGTGATGCGGATGATCGCCAGTTTTCCCAAGCCCACCCCGGCCACGGTGAGTACCGCCACCGCCGAATATCAAGTGTGGCAGCCGCAGTTGTCCGCGGTCGGCACCCTGCGCGCGGTGCGCGGCGCCGATCTCGCGCTGGATGTTTCCGGCCTGGTCGAGGCGGTCAACCTGAAATCCGGCGACGACGTGAAACAGGGTCAGGTGCTGCTGAAACTGCGCGATGCCGACGACGAGGCCAAGCTTGCCTCCTTGCAGGCGACCGCCAAACTGGCCGCTCTCACCGCCAATCGTTCGAAGCAGCAATTGGCCGTGCAGGCGATCAGCCGCGCCCAGTACGACACCGACATGGCGAACCTCAAGAGCGCGCAGGCACAGGCCGATGCCCAGACCGCGCTGGTGGCCAAGAAGACCCTGCGCGCACCGTTCTCCGGCCGCGCCGGCATCATCACCGTCAATCCCGGTGCGTATCTCAACGCCGGTACCACGATCGTGACGGTGCAGCAGCTGGATCCGCTGTATGTGGACTTCTTCGTGCCGCAACGTGAGCTCGGTCGCGTACATGTCGGACAGAAGATCGATCTGTCGCTGGACGCGTTCGGCAATCACCCGTTCACCGGCCAGGTCAGTGCGATCAATCCGAAAGTGGACAACGACACCCGCAACGTGCAGATCGAGGCCACCGTTCCGAACCATGACGGTAAGCTGACGCCCGGCATGTTCGCGAAAGTTGCCGTGGATGCCGGCGCCACCCAGCGCTATCTGACGCTGCCGCAAACCGCGGTGGTCTACAACCCGTACGGCGAAACGGTTTACACGGTGCTGAAGAAAGCCGATTACGACAAGGCGCAGGCACGGTCGCGCGCGCAAGGTGGCGAGCCGGTTGACAACGGTGCGGGCAAGGACAAGCAGCAGCTTCCGGCGGATGCGCTGGTGGTGCAGCAGACCTTCGTGGTCACCGGTGGCACGCGCGGCGATCAGGTGTCGATCGTCAAGGGTCTGCCGGAGGGCGCCGAGGTGGTGACCAGCGGGCAGTTGAAGTTGAAGAACGGCGCGCCGATCAAGGTTGACAACCGCGTAAGGCCGTCCAGCAATCCCAATCCGACGCCGACCGAAGATTGAAGATAAAACGCGTGCGTCATTCCGGCGCAGCCGGATCCATTTTGAGCCCTGCTTCTTCGCATAGGAGCGAAAGTCAAAGTGGATTCCGGGTTCCATCGCCGATGAAGCAGGCGACGGCGCCGGATATTTTTTACCTCGATGGTTCCTTTCGCAGGTCGCTGCCATGAATTTCACAGATATCTTCATCAAGAAACCCGTGCTGGCGATCGTGGTCAGCACGCTGATCCTGGTGCTCGGCGTGCGCGCGGTCACTTCGCTGACGGTGCGCCAGTATCCACAGACCGAGAACGCGGTGGTCACGGTGACTACCGCGTACTTCGGCGCGGATGCGCAGACCGTGGCGGGCTTCATTACCCAGCCGCTGGAGCAGGCGATCGCACAGGCACAGGGCATCGACTATCTGTCGTCCAGCAGTGTCAGCGGCGTGTCCACTATCACCGCGACCTTGCGTCTGAATTACGACGCCAACAAGGCGCTGACCGAGATCCAGACCCAGGTCAGCTCGGTGCGCAACCAGTTGCCGCCGCAGGCACAGCAGCCGGTCTTGAACGTGCAGACCGGGCAGACCATCGATGCGATGTACCTGGGCTTCCGCAGCGACGTGCTGCCGTCCAACAGCGTCACCGATTATCTGGTGCGCGAGGTGAAGCCCAAGCTGGATGCCCTGCAAGGCGTGCAGACCGCGGAAATCCTGGGCGGTCGCCAGTTCGCATTGCGCGCTTGGCTGGATCCGGCCCGCATGGCCGCGCACGACGTCACCGCGGCGGATGTGTTCAAGGCGCTGTCGACGAACAACTTCCTCGCGGCGGTCGGCTCCACCAAGGGTCAGATGGTATCGGTGGACCTCACCGCCGACACCGACCTGCACACGGTGGATGAATTCAAGCAGCTCTCGATCAAGCAGAAAAACGGTGCCATCGTGCGCCTGCAGGACGTCGCCAACGTGACGCTCGGCGCGGAGAACTATGACTTCAACGTGTCCTTCAGCGGCAAGCACGCGGTGTTCATCGGCATCAAGGTCGCGCCCGACGCCAATGTTCTGGATGTCGCCCAGCGCGTGCGCGACGCGCTGCCGGACATCCAGTCGCAATTGCCGAACGGATTGACCGGCACGATCGTCTATGACGGGACCGAGTTTGTCACGGCCTCCATCCACGAAGTCGCCAAGACCCTGATCGAGGCATTGATCATCGTGACCCTGGTGATCTTCCTGTTCCTGGGCTCGATGCGTGCGGTGATCATCCCGGTGATCGCGATGCCGCTGTCTCTGATCGGCGCATTCTTCGTGATGCTGGCGCTGGGCTACTCGATCAACCTGCTCACGCTGCTGGCCTTGGTATTGGCGATCGGCCTGGTGGTGGATGACGCGATCATCGTGGTCGAGAACGTCGATCGGCACATGAAGGAGGAAGGCAAGTCGCCGCTGCAGGCAGCGCTGCTGGGCGCGCGCGAGCTGGGCGGCCCTATTGTGGCCATGACGGTGGTGTTGATCGCGGTGTACGTGCCGATCGGCTTCCAGAAAGGATTGACCGGCGCGCTGTTCACCGAGTTTGCGTTCACGCTGGCCGGCGCGGTCACGGTATCGGCAATCATCGCGCTGACCCTGTCGCCGATGATGTGCGCGAAGTTCTTCCGCAGCGAGCAGGAGGGCGGCCGCTTCGTGCAGTACATCGATCGCCAGTTCGGCCGCGTGCACCGCGGTTACTCGCGCCTGCTGCATGGGACGCTGGCCACCTGGAAGGTGATCGTGGTGATGGGCGTGTTGCTGGCCGGCGCCACCTTCCTGCTGGGCATGACCGCGCAGTCGGAACTGGCGCCCGAGGAAGACCAGGGCTTCGTGTTCTATCAGTTGCAGGGGCCGCCGGATGCGACCGCACAGCAGATGCAGGGCTATTCGACACAGATGTTCGAGATCGGCAGCAAGCTGCCCGAATACGAGCAGATGTTCCAGATCGTGCAACCGGGCGTAGGCTTCGGCGGCATGCTGTTCAAGCCGTGGAGTGAGCGCAGCAAGGGTGCGCACGAGCTGACCCAGGAATTGCAGAACAAGTGGAGCTCGATTGCCGGCGCGCAGATCTTCGTGTTCGCCTTGCCGCCGCTGCCGGGTGCGCAGGGCGCGCCGGTGCAGTTCGTGATCAACACCACCGAGCCGTTCCAGAACTTGAACGATGTCACCCAGAAGGTGCTGCAGAAAGCCAAGGACAGCGGCAAATTCTACTTCGTGGATTCGGATCTCAAGATCGACAAGCCGCAGAGCACGCTGGTTGTCAATCGCGATCTGGTCTCCACGCTGGGGCTGACCCAGCAGGATGTCGGCGACACGTTGAGTGCGGCACTGGGCGGCGGCTTCGTCAATTACTTCTCGATCGCGGGCCGTTCCTACAAGGTTATCCCGCAAGTGAAGCAGGTGGATCGCCTCAATCCCAATCAGGTGCTCGACTACTACATCGCCGCTCCGGATGGCGCGATGATCCCGGCCTCGACCGTTGCGCATCTCAAGAACACGGTGGTGCCGCGTTCGATCAACCGCTTCCAGCAATTGAACTCGGCGACCATTTCCGGCGCCACCGGGATGTCGCAGGCGGATGCACTGCAATTCCTGCGCGACGCGCTGCACGAGGTCGCGCCGAGCGGCTACAACGTGGACTATGCCGGGCAGTCGCGCCAGTTCGTGCAGGAAGCCGGGGGTTTCGGGGTGACCTTGCTGCTCGCGGTGATCATCGTATTCCTGACGCTGGCCGCGCAGTTCAACAGCCTGCGCGATCCGATCGTGATCCTGGTGTCGGTGCCGATGGCGATGTTCGGCGCGCTGATCTTCGTGAATCTGCTGACCAGTCTGAACATTTATACGCAGGTGGGTCTGGTGACGCTGATGGGCCTGATCAGCAAGCACGGCGTGCTGATCGTGCAGTTCGCCAATGAATCGCAACGTTCCGGGATGAGCAAACGCGACGCGATCGAATACGCAGCCGGCGTGCGGTTGCGCCCGATCCTGATGACCACGGCGGCGATGGTGCTGGGCGTGATGCCGCTGGTGATCGCCTCCGGCGCGGGCGCCGCGGGCCGCTTCAACATGGGTCTGGTGATTTCGACCGGCCTCGCGATCGGCACGCTGTTCACTTTATTCGTGGTGCCGGCGTTCTACATGCTGCTGGCGGCGGATCACCAGAAGGAACGTGATCAGGCTGGCACGCTCGCATTGAACGAGCCGCAGGTGGAGTAAAGCAGGCCCGATCAAGCCGCTCATCGGGCGGCTTGATCGGGCGCTTCGCGCGCACCCGCCCGACATGCGTAAACTTGACGCATGCAGACGCCGGATCAATCCCCTCTTGGGCGCAAGATCGATTTTCCCGATCGCGTCGATCCGCGGGTATTGTTTCCGATTCCGCGCGCGCAGACGCGCGCCGAATGGCAGCTCGATGGACGCGTGTCGCCGTTCACCGGCGTGGATATCTGGAACGCCTACGAATTGTCGTGGCTGGATCCGCGCGGCAAGCCGCGCGTGGCGCTGGCGGAGCTGCGGGTGCCGGCGGAATCGCCGAATCTGATCGAATCCAAATCGCTGAAGTTGTACTTGAACGGCTATGCATTCGAGCGCTTCGATAGCGGCCAGGCCGTGCGTGCGGCGATCGCGCGCGATCTTTCCGCCGCGGCCGGTGGCGCAATCGAAGTCGCGCTGATCGAACCGCCTGAATTCGCGGCGCAAACCATCGCGGAATTGCCGGGAGCTTCGCTCGACGAACTGCAGCTCGAGATCGGCGAATACGGGCCGCCACAGCCGCGGCATCTGCGCGCCGACACCCGCGCGTGCCAAACGGAGGAGTCGCTGACCACCCAGTTGTTCCGGTCCAATTGTCCGGTCACCGGCCAACCCGATTGGGCGGCACTGCAGATCCGTTATCACGGCGCGCCGATCGATCACGCGGGCTTGCTGCGTTATCTGGTTTCCTGGCGCAATCATCGCGGCTTCCATGAAGCCTGCGTCGAGCGCATCTGCGCGGATATCCTGATGCGCTGCGCACCGCGCGACTTGAGTGTATACGCGCGTTTCACCCGCCGCGGCGGGCTGGATATCAATCCGTGGCGCGCGACGCATGGCTACGCGGCGCGGCCGCCCAACCTGCGCGGGGCAAGACAGTAGCGCGGGAACCATTTGGCGATGAGCATCATCAAGAGCAAAATGGATTCCGGTTTCATCGGTGATCAGCGGCGGATGCAATCGGCTGAATGTCAAATTGGAACGGGCGGTGGGTGACCGCTTTCATCTTGCGATCGGGATGATCGCAAAGGAGAACCATGGAACACGCCTACGACTACCTGATCCTCGGCGCCGGCATGGCGGCCTCCGCCGCGGCGCGCGGCATTCGCCAACGCGATGAGCGAGGCAGCATTGCCCTGCTTGGCGCGGAACCGCACCCGCCCTACGATCGGCCGCCGCTCACCAAGGACCTGTGGAACGGCAAGAAGCAGCTTGAGGAAATCTGGCGTGACATCGAGAGCGCGCGCGCCACGTTGTTTCCCGGCCGCCACGCGCTCGGCGTCGATCCACGCGCGAAATCCGTTCGCGACGACCACGGTGACCATTACCGCTACGGCAAACTGCTGATCGCCACCGGCGGCACGCCGCGTCGCATCCCGGGACTGGCAGGCGATCGCGTGATTTATTACCGCACGCTGGATGATTACCACGCGTTGCGCGACGCGCTGCGCGAGGGCATGCACGTGGCGGTGATCGGCGGCGGCTTCATCGGCAGCGAAATCGCGGCGGCGCTGGCGATGAATGGCGCCAGGGTCACGCAATTGATCGCGGAAGATGCGATCGGCGCGCGGGTTTATCCGCAGGGGCTGGCGCGTTTCATCACCGACTACTACCGCGACAAGGGCGTGGACGTGCGCTGCGGTGCACGCGTCACGGGCGGCAGCGCCAGCGACGAGGGCGTTACCCTGCAACTCGAAGGCGGCGCATCGCTGGAATCGGAATGGGCGATCGCGGGGCTGGGTATCACGCCCAACGTGCAGCTCGCGCACGAGGCCGGTCTGCGCGTGGACAACGGCATCATCGTGGATGCGCAATTGCGCACCTCGCACGCGGACATCTGGGCCGCTGGCGATGTGGCGAATTATCCGGATGCCACGCTCGGCACGCGCCGCCGCGTCGAACACGAGGATGCGGCATTGACGATGGGCGAACACGCCGGCGCCGGCATGGCAGGTGCCCACGCGCCGTACACGCATCTGCCGTATTTCTATTCCGACCTGTTCGAGCTCGGCTATGAAGCGCTCGGCGAGCTGGATGCGCGCCTGCAAACAGTCGAGGATTGGAAGCAGCCCAATCGCGAAGGCGTGGTGTATTACCTCGACAGCGGCCGTGTGCGCGGCGTGCTGTTGTGGAACGTGTGGGATCAGAAAGACAATGCGCGCGCCCTGATCGGCGAAGACGGGCCGCATGATGCGCAGTCGTTGCGCGGGCGGTTGCCGGCTTAGCTTGGTAAAGACTGCTCGCAGGCGACAGTGCTCGCTTGGTGTTTTGCGACAGCCGGACGCGTTGCGTGGCGGTCCCGCGCAAGCAGGCCTCTATGCAAGGAGCAGCCTGGCACGCAGAGTTTCCGAATCCAGCGCGAACTCCAGCCGCATTCCCAGCGCGCGCGCGGCAGCGGATGCCAACGCCAACCCCAGCCCGGCGTGGCCGGCGCCATCGGCATCCGCGCCCTTGCGCCAGAACCGCTGGCCGAAACGTGCAAGGTCAGCGTCGCGCAAATGAGGCGCGACATTGCTGATCTCGAGGTACGCCGACGTGCAGCGCGCGCCGATGGCGCTACCGGCGGGTGCATAGGCGACGGCATTGCCGAGCAGATTGTCGAGAATGATTTCCAGCAACGCGGGGTCCGCCTGGATACAGGTTGAAGCCTGCGGTTCGCGATCCAGGTGCAAGCCGCGTGCGTGCAAAGCTTGCTCGTGCCGCACGATCACCCGCGTCAGCAGTGCAGCCGGATCGACCCGTTCGCGCTGCGTGCTCTGCACACCCGACTCGATGCGGGTCAACTGCAGCAGTGCGGCAACGGTAGCTTCCAGTTCGCCGCCGATCTTGCCGATCTCGTCCAGCAATGCGCGCGGGTCGCGGCCGCTGGGATAGCGCTGCTCGACGTCAATCAAGGTGTGCAGCTCCGCCAGGCGCGTGCGTAATTCGTGGGCGAGGCCCGCGGCGAATTGGCGCTCGCGCGCCAGGCCTTCATCCATCCGCGCCAGCACCTCATTGAAGCGCGCGACCACCGGCGCGAGCTCGCGCGTGTCGGCTCGCGGCAGTCGTCCGCCCGGAGAATCCGGACCGATACGCGCCATCGCCGCATCCAGCACGGCGAGCGGACGCAGGCCGCGCCGCACCAGCCATGGCGTCAGCGCCAGCACGATCAGGCAGGCACCGAGAATGCTGCCAAGCAGGATCAAATCGAGGGTGTCGAGGATCTCATCCAGCGGGCCGCGTGCCAGCGCATAACGCAGCTCGCAGCTTGGCCTCGGGCCGGCCCGCGCAGGGCCATCGCTTGCGGGTGCAAAGCGCAGCGCCAGCTCACGCAAAGCCGGGCCGCCGCGCAAAGATGCATCGGTGAAACGCGGCGCGGGCCCGGCGGCCATCGGCGGCGGCGCCTGTGTGCTGCGTGCGACAGTCGCGCCGTTACAATCCAGTTGATACCAACTGGTGCCGGTGTCGCCGGGAAACACATTGGCTGCAGCCCCGCCGGTTGTCATCTCGACGCCGCGTGCCTGCACCCGCGTCAGCGCGGCGAATGCCTGCGCGCGCGCCAGCAGTGCGCTGTCGAAGCGCTGCTGCATCTCCGCGTCGGCGCGCCAGTCCACCACCCACGCGGCCAGCCCGAGTGCCACCAGCGTTGCGAGCGCCAGCAGCAGAGTCAATCGCAGCCGAAGCGAGAAACTTTTCATTCAATCAGATAACCCGCGCCGCGGCGGTTCTCGATCACGTCTCCGCAACCGGCATCGGTCAGCTTGCGACGCAAGCCGAACACCAGTACCTCGACGCTGCGATCGGAAGCATCGCTGGCGCTGCCGGCGATGCGATCCAGGATCGCCGCGCGCGTGAACACGCGGCCGCGATGGCGCAGCAGCAGTTCCAGCAAGGCGAATTCGCGCGGGGTCAGGTTCAAGGTGCGTTCGCCGAACGTCGCCTGGTGCGCGCGCGCATCCAGGCGGATGCCGGCGTGCTCCAGCACATCGGCGCGGACCTCGGCCGGCCGTCGCGCCAGCGCGTGCAGACGTGCCAGCACTTCCTCGAAAGCGAAAGGTTTCACCAGATAATCGTCGGCACCCGCGTTCAGCGCCTCGATGCGATCGCCGACCTGGTCGCGCGCCGACAGCACCAGCACCCGCGGTCGCGTGCCCCCGACCGGCAAGCCGCGCAGCACGCCGAAGCCATCCATGCGCGGCAGGCCGAGATCGAGCAGCACGAAATCGTAATCGAAGCCGGCGAGGAAGCCGCTCGCTTCCACGCCGTCGGCGGCGGCATCCACGGTAAAGCCCGCCGCGCGCAGCCCGCGCGTCAGCGTGTCGCGCAGGCGTTGGGAATCCTCGACCAGGAGTAATTTCATGGCCGCACTGCTGCGAAAGCGCGGATCATGCGTAAGGCCAATGCGGCTTCATGGCGCCAGTGTAGGTCGAGCGGGCAGCGCTTGCGATCTGCCTTGAATGGCAGGTCGCGCTGCCGCGAGGGTGGGGCAGGGACGGCGATCGGAAAAGGCGCCACTGTGGCTGCTTGCGTGACATTGATCAGCGTCAATCAGCGTGGGGAATTCGGCTCGGCTGGTTTTGCGGCAAACGCTGCCCACCCTGAAGCGCGATCAACGCGACGAAACGTATTTCTCGCGGCGTATATGCTGCACCGGCAACCCGGCTTCCTTCAGCGTGTTGAACGTCGCATCCACCATGTCCGGGTTGCCGCACAGATACGCGATGTCGTGCTCAGGATGCGGCTCGAATTCCGGCAGCACCTTCTGCACATAGCCCAGCCGGTCATGCGCGCGCGGTGCCGCGCGCGCGCCGCGCGAAAAGCACGGATGAAAAGCGAAGCCCTCGTGCGTGCGCGCGAACGCGTCGAACTCTTCGCCATACAGCAGCTCCTGCTCGGTGCGCGCGCCGTAAAGCAGCACGAAGCGGCACCCGCGCGTGGCGATCAGTTTGTCGATTTGCGGCAACATCGCGCGATAAGGCGTGACGCCGGTGCCGGTGGCGACCAGCAGATAACGCGTGTTGGCATCGTTTTCCATCAGGCAGAAGCGGCCGTAAGGGCCGCTGGCCTCGACCTGGCCACCGTGCGCGAGATTGCCGAGAAGGTGGGTCGCAGCGCCGCCCTCGACGTAGCTCACCGCGATTTCCAGCCGCTGCACCGCGCCTTCACCGGTGCCGATCGTGCCCACCGAGTAGCTGCGCTTGGTCGGCTTGCCGTCATCGTAGTTGAAATGGATTTGCACGAACTGACCCGGCGCGAACGCGAACGGCGCGCCGTCGGCGCGCGCGAACGCCATGTGCCGAACGCTGGGCGCGAGCATGAAACTGTCTTCAAGCCTGAGTTGAAAATGTTCCGCCACGTTCCTGGGCACCTCAAAGCTACTGCGCTCGGCATCTTGTGCGCCGGTGTGCTCGGACTCCGCATGTACCGACGCGTACACTGGGGTTCCTGCGCTCCGGGCGGCGCGCAACCTGCCTTCGCTCGCGACACTTTCAGACCGCTCGAACGGCATGGGCGGCGAGCTGATGCGCAAACCTCGATATACTACCGGACTTATGTCCAACCCCGCAGCTTCGCGCGACACTCCCGCGCTCGAAACCATCGATCTGCGCAAGACGTATTCCAATGGCGTGCAGGCTTTGCGCGGCGTGTCGCTGCGGGTGGCGCCGGGCGATTTCTTCGCGCTGCTCGGCCCCAACGGTGCCGGCAAATCCACCCTGATCGGCATCCTCTCGTCACTGGTGAACCCGACCTCCGGCGAGGCGCGTGTGTTCGGCATCTCGATCCATGCCGATCGCGGCGGCGTGATGCGGCAGATCGGGCTGGTGCCGCAGGAACTCAACTTCAACCAGTTCGAAACGCCGTTCGAGATCTGCGTCAATGTCGCCGGCTTCTACGGCATTCCGCGCCGGATCGCCTGCGCGCGCGCGGAAAGGTACTTGAACGAATTGCGGCTGTGGGACAAGGCGCGCCAACCGGCGCGCATGCTTTCCGGCGGCATGAAACGCCGGCTGATGATCGCGCGCGCGATGATGAACGAGCCGCGCCTGCTGATCCTGGACGAGCCGACCGCCGGCGTGGACATCGAGATCCGCCGCTCGATGTGGCAATTCATCTCCGCCATCAATCGTGCCGGGACCACCGTGATCCTGACCACGCATTATCTGGAGGAAGCCGAACAGTTGTGCCGCAACATCGCGATCATCGATCACGGCAGCATCGTCGAGAACACCTCGATGCGCGCGTTGCTGGGCAAGCTCGATGTGGAAACCTTCGTGCTGGACATTGCCGGTGCCTGCGTCCAGCTTCCGGAAGTGCCCGGCGTCAAGCTGACCTGCGTGGACGACCACACGCTGGAAGCGGAGATGTCCAAGCAGCACGATCTCAATTCGCTGTTTGCGGCGCTTTCCGCGCGCGGCATCACCGTCACCTCGATGCGCAACAAGACCAATCGGCTGGAAGAACTGTTCGTGCGCCTGGTCGAACATGGTGGCTCCGAAAAAGGCAAGGTCGCGGCATGAACGATCTGCGCACCGAAATCGCGATCAACGCGGGCGCCAGCGAGTTTTCCGTTGCGCGCGCCAACGCGGTCGCGCTGTACACCATCACCCGGCGCGAAGTGCGTCGCATGCTGCGCATCTGGACTCAAACGTTGATTCCACCGGCGATCACGATGACGCTGTACTTCGTGATCTTCGGCACGTTGATCGGCCGTCGCATCGGCATGATGCACGGCTTCACCTACATGCAGTACATCGTGCCCGGCCTGGTCATGATGAGCGTGATCACCAACTCCTACGGCAACATCACCTCCAGTTTCTTCGGCTCCAAGTTCGGGCGCTACGTCGAGGAACTGCTGGCCTCGCCGATGCCGAGCTGGGTGGTGCTCACGGGTTACGTCGCGGGTGCGGTGCTGCGCGGCCTGCTGGTCGGCGGAATCGTGCTCGGCATCTCGCTTTTCTTCACCTCGTTGCGCGTGGCGCATCCGCTGGTAGCGATCAGCACGGTGCTGCTGGGCTCGACGATCTTCTCGCTGGCGGGCTTCATCAATGCGATGTTCGCACGCAAATTCGACGACATCGCGATCGTGCCGACCTTCGTGCTGACGCCGCTGACGTATCTGGGCGGCGTGTTCTACTCGGTCAACATGCTGGGCGAACCCTGGCACACGGTATCGCTGGTCAACCCGATCCTGTACATGGTCAACGCGTTCCGCTTCGGCGTGCTCGGCGTCGCCGATGTGCCGCTGTGGATCGCCTATCTGGTGATGTGCGGCTTCGCCGCGCTGCTTGCGGCGATCGCGTTGACGTTGTTGCACCGTGGTGTCGGCTTACGGTCCTAGCAGCGCCTGGTCGCCTGCAAGCAGACTCCCACGACAGCGGCTTTGGCAGGAGCCTGCTTGCGGGCGACACAATGGCGGCCATCCTTGGCCTGAGCTATCAGTCGTTCGCCGGCGGTTCTGCGCCCGTGAACTTGACCGGGGTGGCGCCGACAATCTCGCCGACATGCGCGCGGTCGCTGACGTAGAGCTTCACTTCGCGCTCGAATTTCAGCGTGCCGTTGACCGTCGCACCGGGGCCGATCACCACCTGCGGGATGTGTTCGGTGCCGAAGTGGAACCAGCCGGAATCCGGCTTGTGCACCACCAGACCGCCATCCACGCGTGCATTGCCGGTGACATCGATATCACCATCCACCGTCTCGATGCCGCCGCCGATATGCGCGCCGTTGAGGCTGATGTGCCCGTTGACATTGGTGGCGCTGCCCTCGACCTCCGCGCCTGGCGACAGCGTCAGCGCACCATTGACCGATTCGATGCTCTTGGCGATCTGCGCGCCGTCGCCCAGCGTGATCGAACCGTTGACCGTTTCCAGTGATTTCGCGTGCGCGCGATCGCCCAGCGCGATCGCGCCGTTGACGGTGGAGACACTCTGCGCCTGCGCGTTCGGCGCGAGCCTGATCGAACCGTTGATGGTGCTGGCGTCGGACGCCGCCTGACCGGCCTCGACATGGATCGAGCCGTTGATCTTGTCCATGCCGCCGCCGCTGTCATCGCCGGCAACGCAGGCAGTGGTGAAGCCCAGCAGCGGGAGCAGGCACAGCAAAAAGCGCACTTTCATGAAGCACCTCATCGGTGTGAACATGCGGCTTGGATGCTGACCAGAGCCGCAGGGTTTAGCCATGCCCGGAAGTCACGCCGCTAAAATATCCCTTTGCCAAGGAAGCCCGCCATGCCCAGCCTCGTCCTGATCCGTCACGGCCAGTCGCAATGGAACAGGGAGAACCGCTTTACCGGCTGGGCGGATGTGGACCTGTCCGAACTCGGCCGCATCGAGGCGCGCGAGGCCGGCGAATTGCTGAAGCGCGAAGGCTTCGCCTTCGATCAAGCGCACACGTCGGTGCTGAAGCGGGCGGTACGCACGCTTTGGCAAATCCAGGATGCGATGGATCTGATGTGGCTGCCGGTGCGCACCGACTGGCGTTTGAACGAACGCCATTACGGCGCGCTCACCGGCCTCGACAAGGCCGAGACCGCCGCGAAATACGGCGATGAACAGGTGCACATCTGGCGGCGCTCTTACGACATCCGTCCGCCGGCGTGGACGCCGGAGCAGAACGCGATGGCGCGCGACCCGCGTTACGCGTCGTTGAGGGCGGAGCAGATTCCGCTCACCGAATGCCTGAGGGACACCGTCGCGCGCGTGCTGCCGTACTGGCACGACACGCTGGCGCCCGCGATTCGCGCGGGCCAGCGCGTGCTGGTGGTCGCCCACGGCAATTCACTGCGTGCGCTGATCAAGTATCTCGACGATATTTCCGACGAGGCGATCGTGGAGCTGAATATCGCCACCGGCGTGCCGATCGTCTATGAATTCGACGAAGACTTGAATTCGCTGGGGCGGCGTTATCTGGGCAACGAGGCGGAGATTGCCGCGAAAGCCGCGGCGGTGGCACAGCAGGGGAAGGCGAAAGGCTGAGGGACGGGTGGTGAGCAAGCCATGGCGCGCAAAGAGACATGGAAGTCACCAAAGCAAAGACACTGGATTACAAAATCCATCCATGGACTTCGCCCTTCGGGCTGACCTTCGGCCGTTCAAATTCGTTCCAGACGAATTTGCCCGGCTTTTTGCCGGGACGACGCGCGTGAGGTCTCCGAAGCGGCAGAAGGAAGAAACACGCGAGCGCAGCGTTCAGAGCGCGTCCGCATCGAGCTCGCCGGTGCGGATGCGGATCACCTGCTCCAGCGAGCTGACGAAAATCTTGCCGTCGCCGATCTTGCCGGTGCGCGCGGCCTGCATGATCGCCTCGATCGCGCGCTCGACCAGCTCGTCCGCCAGCGCGATTTCGAGTTTCACTTTCGGCAGAAAATCCACCACATATTCCGCACCGCGATAGAGCTCGGTGTGGCCTTTCTGGCGGCCGAAACCCTTGACCTCGGTGACGGTGATACCGGCCACGCCGACTTCCGCCAATGCCTCGCGCACGTCGTCCAGCTTGAACGGCTTGATGATCGCGGTGATCAGTTTCATTTGGATACCCAACGCACGGTTCTGGGCGAACTATACGTGAGCCGGTGAAGAAGCAGGAGCCGGCTTGCCGGCGACCCGCCGCGCGCAGGCGCGCTCCTACAGCCGCCGCTTGCGCTGGATAACGAGCAGACTCAAGCAGAGCGAACCTCAGTGCTTCGTTGCCGCAGGCGCAGTCACCGGATGGGCCAGCGCCAGCCCCTTCAGCACGTGCAGCGCTTCCGAAAGTGCGTAATCGTCCACCGCGAGTTTCCCCGCGTCGCTTGCGAGCGTCGCGTCGATCTGCTGCGTCCCTGCCAGATGATTTGGCAGATCGCTTTCATGTTCGTCATCCGCCGGCGCGCCGGCGGCGGGCGTGCTGACGGTAAGATTACCGAGCGCGATGTCGGGCGTGATGCCGGCGGCCTGGATCGAAGCGCCGTCCGGCGTGTAGTAGCGCGCGGTGGTCAGCTTGACCGCTTCGTCGTTCGACAGCGGCAGGATGGTCTGCACCGAACCCTTGCCGAAAGTGCGCTGGCCCATCAGTAGCGCGCGATGATCGTCTTTCAGCGCGCCGGCCACGATCTCCGCGGCGGAAGCGGTGCCATTGTCCACCAGCACCACCATCGGCGCGCCGTTCAACACATCCCCGGGCGTGGCGCTGAAGTGCAGGTCGGCTTCCTTGAGCCTGCCCTTGGTGGTGACGATGATGCCGGAATCCAGAAACGCATCGCTGACGCCGACCGCCGCGGTCAGCAGCCCGCCGGGATTGGAGCGCAGATCCAGCACCGCGCCGCGCAGCGGACCTTCTTTCTTCTGCAAGGCATCGAGATCGTGATCGAGATCACCGGCGGTATCTTCCTGAAACTGGCTGATGCGGATGTAGACGTAGCCCGGCTCCAGCATGCGCGTCTTGACGCTGCCGATGTGGATGCGCTCGCGTGTCAGCGGAATCGTCACCGGCGCCTTCGCATCCGTGTGCAGGATGCCAAGCGTGATCGTGCTGCCCGGCGGCCCGCGCAATTGCTTGACCGCGGCGTCCAGCGCGTCGGGTTGCACGCTCTTGCCGTCGATCGAAACGATCACGTCGCCCGCCTTGATGCCGGCGCGCGCGGCGGGCGTGCCATCGATCGGCGACACGATGCGCAATTGATCATTGAGTTGCGCCACCTCGATGCCGAGCCCGGAATACGCGCCGGTGGTGTCCTCGGTGAGATCCTTGAGATCGCTGGTGTCGAGATATTCGCTGTGCGGATCGAGCCCGGCGAGCATGCCGCGAATCGCCGAACGCATCAGGGTCTTGTCGTCCACCTTGTCGACATACGCCTGCTTGACCATCGCATAAACGCGGGTGAAGGCCTGGATATCGGCAAGGTCGGGCATGTCCGTGTTCGCCGCCGCAGCCACCGAACGCGCGGCCGCGGGCGTACTCACCACTTCCGGCGGCGCTTTCGACGAGGCAGGCGCGGGCGCGACCGATGGCGCGGGTTGATGCGCCGGCGGCGCGGCGAACACGAAGCCGCTGATGGCAAGCAGCGGCAGGCAAAGCAGACGGAAGGAAACGGACATGGAGGCGATACCGGCAAGCATTGCGCCGATTATGCGGCAGTCTCGTGAGAAACGTGTTCACAGGATCCTCAATCTGGTGCAGCCGTGGTCCCGGTGGCTTCGAGGTAAGGCGAATCAGGATCAATGTCGCTGGATTTCGCGTTCGCTTTCCCGGCTGGCGCGGAAAAGAGCCCGGAATGACGACCGGGGCGTACTGCTTCCGCCACACGACGCGGGCATGCCTTGGCCGGGAAAATCAGTGCCTGGCGGATAACCACTGCCTCGCATCTACCGGTTGGCCATCCTTGCGAATTTCAAAATAGGCACCGGCCTGATCCTGCCCGCGGCCGACGCTCGCGATCGCCTGTCCGGGCTTGACCCAGTCGCCAACTTCCACCAGTGCGGCTTCGTTGTTGCCATACAGGCTCATGTAGCCGCCGCCGTGATCCACGATCACCAGCATGCCGAAACCGCGCATGAAATCCGCCCAGGCCACGCGCCCGTACGCAATCGCGTGGACGCTGGTGCCGGGCTTGGCTGCGATCAGCAGACCGTGCTCCAGCACACCGCTCCCACGGTGGCTGGCGCCGTTGCCCGGCCAGGGCAGGTCGCCTTTCAGTTGCGCGAACGGCCGCTCGCCGCCGAGTTGCTTGGGGATGTCGGCGAATACGTCGCGCAATTTCTTCAGCAGTTGATCCAGTGCCTGCTGATCGCGCTGCAATGCAAGCAGTTTGTCGCGCTGCTGCGCCAATTGCGCGTCAGCCGCGGCCAGCAGACGCTGTTGCGCATCGCGCGCCTGCTCCAGCGTTTGTGCTTGCGCGGCACGCTGATCGCGTTGCGCCCGCAATGCCGCCTGATCGGCCTGGATGCCAAGCTTCAACTGGTCCAGCCGGGTGACATCGCCGAGCAGCGCGCGGATGCGCTGCACGCGATCGCGCTGGAAATAACGCGAATAGGCCAGCGCGCGCGCGATTCGCGCGACATCCTGATCGCCCAGCAGCATGGAGAGATCGCCGCCGCGGTTCAGCGCATAGGCGGCACGCAGCAGTTGCGCCAGCGCTTGGCGCTGGCCGGAAAGCTTCCGTTCCAACTCCGCGCGCTGGCCTTGCAGTTGCGCCAACCCCTGTGCTTTGGCTTCGATCGCCGCATCGGTTTCGTGCAGCGCGCGTGCGGCATTGTTCAATTGCTGCGCCTGGTTGCCAAGCGTGGCATTGATCTGATCGCGCTGTGCGGCGGTGTCGCGCTGTTGCTGCGCCAGTTGCGCGATCTGCGCGCGCACCGCCTCCAGCCTCGCCTGCGCTTGCGCCTGTTGCGCCTCGCGCTGCGCATCGTCGGATTGGGCGTGGGCGGGTTCGCCGAAGGCAATCAGCGCGAGCGCAAACAGCAGCGCATACCCAAGATAGTGCATCGGGGACTTTCGGTGCGGATTCGACATGCGCGGCAAGTATGGCGGGTCGCGCTCGCTCCCATGCAGGATGCCACCCATGGCCTTGGCTCTGGTCGCGAGCACGCTCACTCCTAGAAAGCGGCGGTTGCCGAGATTGCGTGGAGGGCAACCGAGCGCTTACGCGATACTGAACCGCATCGCGCGCTCGATTGAGCGACCGCCGCCGGATGGCGCGCCCGGCGCCGCGACCGCCTGCGCAGGATCAAGCATCGATCCACAACGCCAACGTGTCCAGCGCCTTCGCCAGCGAACGTTCGTTGCTGCGCGCGGCTTCCAGGTCGTGCGCGCGCGCGGCGGTCTCCACGGCATCGGCGCTGGCGCGCACGTCACGCGCGCCCACCAGCGCCGCTGCGCCTTTCAGCCGGTGCGCCTCGCGGGCGACATCCGCGTCGATTCCGGCGAGCAGTGCGGCGCGCAGCGCCTGCCGGTCGCGCCGCGCGCTCTCCAGGAAATCGTGCAGCAGATTGCGCGCCAGCACCCGATCGTCGCCGGCGATCTCGTTCAATACGGCATGTTCGATCGGCGCCGCCGGCGCGCTCATGATGTCGGTGAGCGGGTTGATGAATGCTTCGACATTGGGCGGAGGCATCGCTGTGGCCGTGGGCGACGCCTGATCGAAGGCGATCCGCGGCAGCCAGCGATGCAATGTCGCCGCCAGTTGCGCGATCCGCAGCGGCTTGCCGAGAAAATCGTCCATGCCCGCTTCCAGGCAACGCTCGGGCTCGCCCTTGCTGACGTTGGCGGTAATCGCGATGATCGGCGTGCGCGTGCGCCGCTTCTGGCGCTCGATGTCGCGAATCGCGGCGGTCAGTTGATAGCCATCCATGTGCGGCATGTGGATATCGGCCAGCACCAACGCGTAGCGCCCGCTCTTCCAGCGCTCCAGCGCGTCCTCGCCATCGAAGCTGGTCTCGCAGGCGTAACCCGCGCGCGCCAGTTGCCGGGTCAGCACTTCGCGATTGGTCGGGTGATCGTCCACGACCAGGATCAAACTTCGTTCGCGCTCGGCTTCTTCCACGCTCGGCAACGGCCGGGTCGGGAAGGATTCCTCGCGATGCTCCTCGTGCTCCGCGGCGACGTTGGCCGGGTCGCCCAGCGCAAGGATCACGATCAGACTGAAAGTGCTGCCCGCGCCCGGCTTGCTGGACAGCTCGATCTGCGCGTCCATCAACTGCGCGAGTTGCCGGCAGATCGCAAGGCCCAGGCCGGTGCCGCCGAATTGCCGCGCGGTACCGCTGTCGGCTTGCGAAAACGGCTGGAACAATTGCGCGCGCTGATCCTCGCTGATGCCGATGCCGCTGTCGCGTACCCGCAGCGCAATGCGGTGGCGGTTGTCCGACAAGGTTTCCACTATTTCCGCGCGCACGGTCACGCCGCCGTTCAGCGTGAACTTCAGCGCGTTGGACAGAAAATTGGAAAGCACCTGCCGCAATCGCAACGGATCGGCGATGTAGGCCGGCGCGAGAGCCTCGTCCAGCGCGAGCTCCAGCGTCAGACCCTTGCTGGAAGCGATGCCCAGAAAATTGTGCACGGTGTGGCTCAGCAGCCGGCGCAAATCCACCGTTTCCGCCGAGAGTTGCATGCGGCCGGCCTCGATCTTGGAAAAATCCAGGATGTCGCCGATGATCTGCAACAGGCTTTGCGCTGAACTCTGCACGATGTTGACGCAGCGCCGCTGCTCGGCGTCGAGCCGGGTGTGTTCCAGCAATTCCAGCATGCCGGTGATGCCAATCATCGGCGTGCGGATCTCGTGGCTCATGGCCGCGAGGAACGAGCTCTTGGCGCGACTGGCTTCCTGCGCACGCGCTTCGCTCATCCGCAACTCCTCTGCGTTGCGCTTGATGTCCTGCCGCATGCGCAGGAAGCCATCCATCACCTCGCCGATCTGGCCCGGCACGCGCGCGCCGGGATGCACGTCGAAATCGCCCGTGCGCATTGCCAGCGCCAGTCGCACCATCTGCTCGATGCCGCGATAAATGTTGCGCAGTACGCGCCGCCCGGCGAAGGCCACGATCAAGAGCGCCAGCGCGGACAGCCCCAACCGCCACCACGACAACTCGCGCGCGTGCGCCGCGTCATCCTGCAGCGCGGCTTCGGCCGTCAGAATTTTCAGATCCGAAAGCAGGCCGAGATCGCCCAGGAGCGGATCGAAGGCCGGAAACAATTCATGGTCTGCAAACTGGCCGAGGCCCGCCATGTCGTTGGCCAGCAGATGTTGGCGCAGGTGCGCCACCGCCAGGTCGGCACGCGCGCGTTCGACGTCAATCCGCGCCAGCAGCGCCCGTTGCTGCGGCGGCAGCGCCTCGGCATGCAGCGCGGCGACTGCTTGCGCGATGCGGGCGCGCTCGCCGTCGAGCGTGCGCACGCCGGCATCCCAGCTCATCAGGTGGTTGCGCACCTTGAAGGTGATGCCGATCAGGTCGATGCCGTAGGCGTCGGTCAGCGCCGTGACTTCGCTCTGGCCGCCCAGCGCGTTGTCGTAAAGACGCGTAAGTGTGGTCTCGTGGCTGCGTTGATAGATCTCATCCAGCACGATCACGCTGGCACCGGCAGCCAGCAGCACGCCGAACAGCAACGACAGTTGCCTGCGCACGGTCCAGAAGCGGTTGGCGCTCACGACGCACCCTCTGTTGCAGGAGCGCGCTTGCGGGCGACTGTGACTTGCCGCGAACCTTGCCTGGAGTACCTGCCGATCGGCATTCCCGCCCCATCCTCACGCGATACTTTGGCATCGCGCAAGCGCAGCGGCCTCGACCTACGCATGCGACCTGCGCCACTGCTGCACCAGCGTCGGCAACTCTTCGCCCGGCACCGCCATGCCGATCAGCGCGCCTTGCGCGCGCGTGCAGTCGAGTTCGGCCAGCATCTGCCACTCCTCCATCGTCTGCACGCCTTCGGCCACCGTGGTCAGGCCCAGCTTGTGGCCGAGCCCCAGGCTTGCCTCCACCACGGCGCGCCGCCGAGGTTCGTCGATGGCGCCGTTGATGAAGCTCTGGTCTATCTTCAATTCCGTCACCGGCAATTGCGCCAGTTGCGTCAGCGACGACCAGCCGGTGCCGAAATCGTCCACCGACAGGCCGAAGCCCTTCAGGCGCAGCCGCGCCAGCACGTTCAGCACTTTCGCCGCTTCGTGCATCACCGCACTCTCGGTGATCTCGAGCGTCACGTCCCGCGGTTCGATCCCCGCGTGCTGCGCGATTGCCTGATAACGATCGGCCGCGGCGATGTCGGCCAGGTTGTGCATGGATACATTCACCGAGACATGCAGATCCAAACCTTCTGCTTGCCAGCGCTTTCGCCACGCGCAGGCCTGCGCCAGCATGCGTTCGGTCAACGCGTCGATCAGGTTGGCGCGTTCCAGTTCCGGGATGAAGCGCAGCGGTGGAATCTGCCTGCCGTCGTGCTGCCAGCGCGCCAGCGCCTCCACGCCGATGACGAAGCCGCTGCCGATCGCGACCTGGGGCTGAAACCACGGCACGAACGCATCGTGCGCCAGTGCCTCGGCAAGCAGGCCCTCGTTGATCTCGATCTCGCCCTCGTCGCCGCGCGGCTCCTCGCGTTGGAAGAACAGCTCAAGCGTCTGTTCCAGCTTCGCGGTGGTCAGCGGCTTTTCCAGCGTGCCGAGTACGCGCAAGCCGGAGGCGCGCGCCATGATCTGCACAGTATTGAGCAACGCGGGATCCAGTGCGGTCAGCACCACCACCGCCTGGGCCAAGCGCTCGCGAGCGACGTGGCCGATGAATTCGATGCCGTCCATGCGCGGCAGATCGAGATCCACCAGCACCACATCGATCGGCCGCGGCTGGGCGGCGAGCAGAGTCAACGCGCCGCGTCCGTCGGAGGCCTCGTGCACCCGTGCTACGCCGAGCTGTTTCAACAGCCGCAGAGCGACTGCGCGCTGGAATGCGTGATCCTCGACCACCAGCACCGATAAAGCATCGAGCTTCGACATTCGCGTCGCCCCCTTCGCCGGGGTAGGCGAGCTTGCCCACGACAGACCGTGGCCGATCGCCGCAAGCACGCTCTACACCTTCTTTGAAGCATCATACGTGCCGCAGTGCCGCGCGCAACTTCATCGAGCGCGAACGGGTTGGCGTCGATGCTAAAGTTTGCAGTGTCTGCGCGTCAGCGTGCCTGGCGTATGCCGAAGGTACTAATCGGATGCAAATTGCGACCGGAGAAGCCGCTGCACCGCGCACCCCCGCCATGCTGGTGAAAGCAGCCACTGCGTTGGTGCGGCGAGGCGAAGCCGCGCGGGCTTTGCCGCCGCTGTTGTCGCTGCCGCCGGAGACGATCCGCAGCGCCGAGGTCGCGCTGCGGGCCGGTGGGCTGTGCCTGTGGCTGCACCGCTTGCCGGAGGCGGCCGCATTCCTGCGGCGCGCGGCGGTGCTGGCCCCGGCCGATCCGCAGGTGCGTGCCGCACGCGCTGAATGTCGCGCCTTGCGCATGCGACCGGAAATCTGGCGCACGGCCGGTGATGTCCTGCGCGCGCAACTGCAGCGGCTGGCGCAGCCGCCGCGTGCAGCGACACCGCCGGAACACGTGCACATCGTCTGCAAGCTGGACACCCTGGGCGGCAGCGAACGTCGCGCACTCAATCTTTATCGCAGCCTGCGCCCACATGTGCCGACCACCCTGTGGTCCACGCTGCCGGCGAGCAGCGCAATCGCGGAACCTGTTCGGCTGATCACCGCTGGCGCGGTGCCGCAGGGCGGCACGCTGGTCATGAGCGGCACTTATTACCGTTGCGGCGAGTGGCTGCGGACCGCGCGCTTCGAGCGGGTGGTGATCTGCCACAACCTCAGCGAGCAGTACGCCAATCTGGGCTACCGGCTGTCGCGTCTGGAAGCGAATCTTTCCCGCCCGCGCGTTGCGCTGACCTTTCCGTCGCGGATGTTCCGTGATCTCACCGGGTTGCCCGGCGCGGTGGAATATTCGCCGGTGGATACCAGCGTGTTCTGCCCCCGCGTACCGCGTGCGCCCGAGCGCAAGTTGCTGTGCATCGGCCGGCATGGGCGCGCCTGGAGCTTCAAGTTCCATCCCAATGACCCGGCCCTGTTCCGGGCGCTGCTGGCTCGCGGGCACCGCATTCGAATCCTCGGTGGCAGCGCGATTGCGCCGGCATTCGTCCAGGATCGCGGAGCGTTGCCGGAATTGCTGGAGGCCGGTGCGCTCGATGCGGCAAGCTTTCTCGACGGGCTGGATGTGTTTCTCTACCGCAAGCATCCACAGTTCGTGGAAACCGGCGGCACGGTCATTCTGGAGGCGATGGCGATGGCGTTGCCGGTGGTGGTGTTCGGCGAGGACTGCGGTCACGCGGAATTGATCGAGGATGGCCGCAACGGCTTTCTGGTGTCCAGCGAGGCCGAAGCTTGCGCGCGGATAGATGCCTTGCATGCCGATCCCGCCCTGCGCGTGCGACTCGGCGACGCCGCGCGCGCAACCATCCTGGAGTTGATACATCGGCAGCAGCGGGAACTGCTCGACTTCTATCTGGAGCGCCGTACCGCGCAGTGATTCAAGCCGAACGCATTCGCGCATAATGCGCGGGCCCTGGCTGGCTGCGAACAGGCCTTAATGCTCAACCGGCTCTGGATCGGATTTTTTTTCACCGCAGGCGTTGCCGCGCTGGCGCGCTGGCTGGTCGGCGGTGACCCCGCGGTGTTCGCGGCCTTGGTGACCGCATTGTTCGAGATGGCCAAGCTCTCGGTCGAGGTGATGCTGCTGTTGTTCGGCACCCTCACGTTGTGGTTGGGCTTTCTTGGCGTAGCCGAGCGCGCGGGGCTGGTGGATCTGTTGGCGCGCGCGCTGGGTCCGCTGTTCGCGCGACTGATGCCGGGCGTGCCGCGCGGACATCCGGCGATCGGCCTGATCACGCTCAACTTCGCCGCCAACGTGTTGGGCCTGGACAACGCCGCCACGCCGATCGGCCTGCGCGCGATGCGCGAATTGCAGACGCTGAACCCGAGCGCCGACACCGCCAGCAACGCGCAGATCCTGTTCCTGGTGTTGAACGCGTCGTCGCTGACCTTGCTGCCGGTGACGATCTTCATGTATCGCGTGCAGCAGGGCGCGCCCGACCCGACCATCGTGTTCGTGCCGATTCTGCTGGCGACCTCGGCGTCGACGCTGGTCGGGCTGCTGTCGGTCGCGGTGATGCAGAAGTTGAAACTGTGGGATCCGGTGGTGTTGGCCTGGCTCGGCGGCTTCGGCACGTTGCTGGCCTGTTTCATCTATGCGCTGTCGGGCATGCCGTCGGCGCAACTGTCAGCGTTGTCGTCGTTGCTCGGCAACCTGATCCTGTTCGGCATCATCATGGTCTTCGTGATCGCCGGCGCGGTGAAAAAGATTCCGGTGTACGAATGCTTCGTCGAAGGCGCCAAGCAAGGCTTCGAAGTATCCAAGAACCTGCTGCCGTATCTGGTGGCGATGCTGTGCGCTGTCGGCGTGTTGCGCGCGTCGGGTGTGCTGGATTACGCGTTGGAGGGTTTGCGCTGGCTGGCCAGCAGCGCGCACCTGGATACGCGTTTTGTGGATGCGATGCCGACCGCGCTGGTCAAACCGCTCTCGGGTTCGGCCGCGCGCGCGCTGTTGATTGAAACGATGCAACACACAGGCGTGGACAGCTTCGCCTCCCGGCTCGCGGCCACCGTACAGGGCAGCACCGAGACCACGTTCTACGTACTGGCGGTGTATTTCGGCGCGGTGCGCATCGTCCGCGCGCGACATGCGGTCGGCTGCGCGTTGTTGGCCGATCTGGCCGGCGTGCTCGCTTCGATCGGCGTGTGCTACTGGTTTTTTGGTTGATCGAGCGCCGAGGACGAGTGCCGATGCGATCAATATGATGGCGCGGATTGTCCATTGCCCGCCGCTGCGCTCGACGTATTGCCCGCCGGAAGATTCTGCCCGACCAGCATCGCGCGGATCTCGCGCAACCTGGTCTTGATCTTCGCTTCATTGTCGTGGCCGGTGTGCAGCAGAATCTTCTGGCCGGCGCCCAGGGATTCCAGCTTGGAATCCGCATAGACATAGAACGCGCCGCTCTTCTTCACCGCGATCGGCTGTGTGGGTTCGGGCGTCGCCAGCAGATTGTCGATCACCACGATCAGGCGATCGTTGAAGTACGCCTTTGGATAACCGAGCTCGCGGTAGGCTTGCTGGAACAGTGGATAGTTGTGCACGTACCACGCCACCAATGCGCGCGTATCCACCGATTCGATCACCCGCATGTAAGGCGCGTAGCGTTGGTAATTCTGGTTGTCGATCACCTGTTGATCGCCATTCTGTCCGGTGGCGAACGCGCCTTGCGGCGTGCGCAGCGGCAGGATGCGGCTGCTGCCGAACGATTGCCGCGGCAACGCATCCACGGTGGCGACGATGTTGGGGATGATCGCCTGCTGCACCAGCAGATCCTGCAAGCCTTGTGCGCCCGGCAGCGCAAGCAGGCTTTGCATCACCGTGGCGTCGCTGTTGTGCAGATCCGGCAATCCGGCGGTCGTGCCCGCCGCCGGCACGCGGGCCTGGCTGATCGGATGCTGCGGCACGCTGCTGGCGGGAGCGGGCGGGTTCAGCACCGCTGACGATGGTCCGCGCGGGCCAGGCCGCTGCAGCACGAAAAACCAGATCGCGATCGCGATGATCACCAGCAGCACGATCACGGCAACCCACTGCGCCGCGGAACCTCGTCTCATGGCCTTGCCCTCCGTGCGACTGCCTCGACAGCGCTTTGATACGCGCGACCGCGATTCGTTCCGCGCGGACACGCTTTCGCGGTGTCGTGTATGCCCGGCCGTGCGCGATCAGTGCGATCCGCCGCTGGCCGGTACCGTGGTCGTGCCGGTGGGGCGCGGAATGGATTGCGGCGCCACGCTGCCGGGTGGCGGCAGCGTGGTCGAGCCGCTCATGGCACCGGGTGCCGTGGACGGCGCCGGCCGGGTGGCCTGGTTGGCGGGCACGCTCGGCGGTGCGCCGGCGGTGGTGGCCGGCGCATATCCGGGCGTCATCGGCACGTCGGTGCGCGGGTTGACGCCACGACCAAGATCGCTGGCCCAGTAAATCCAGGCGACGATGATCGCGGCGATGATGATGACCGCGATGACCCAGAACAGGATCGGGCGAGGACGGCGCGGTGGCATGACGACTCCTTGTCAGCGCTTCCGGAAGCCAACACGCTGACAACCTGCGCGTGCAGAAAACGCGAAGGCGCGCCCTCGCTCCGGTTCACTTCTGGCCGATGAAATCCATCTTGCCGATTTCCACGCCGGCCACCCGCAAGATGGCGTACGCGGTGGTGCAATGGAAATACAGGTTCGGCAAAGTGAAGCCCTGCAGGTATTCGATGCCGGTGAAATCCATCTCGCCGTTGCGCATCTTGAGATGGATCGCGCGCGCCTCGCTGCCGTCGATCTGCTCGGGCTTGAAGCTCAGCACGTAGGCGCTCGCGCGTTCGATGCGCGCGTACACCTCGGCAAACGTCTTCTCGTTGTCCTCGAACGATTGCGGCTCCACGCCGGCCAGCCTTGCCGCGCCCCGTGCAGCCATGTCGCATGCGATCTGCACTTGCTTGACCAGCGGCAGCATGTCGAAGATCAGGCGCTGCTGCAGCAGCAGGTCGGGCTCCAGGTTCTTGGCCTGCGCGTGCGCCTCGCCCTTTTTCAGCACATGGGTGAGGTTGTTCAACGCGCGCACGAATACGGGGACGGAAGCGGAATACATCGAAATGTTCATGGCGTTACTCCTGTGGAAGACGTATCGGCCCGAGTTGGGGCGGCCGCGGTGATGCAAGATTGAAAAAACCATCTCGTCGTTCCGGCCATGGATTGGCCGGGCCGGGATGACGACGTGGAGAAAGGCTTCGATTCTGGTTTGCAACAGGCTCTTAGAATGGCTCCGGCTCCACTCGCGCCGGAGGCCCGCGTGTCACCCACGCAGTCAGCGCCAGCGATGTCACGATCAGCGTCGCGGCCAGCACGAACGCCGCGCCGGGCAGGTGCTGCACCGGTGCGTGATCGGAAATGAACAGCGCGAAGATGTTGGCGAACAGTGCCGGCCCGAAGATGCCGGCCAGGCTCGCAAGGCTCGACAGCGCACCTTGCAGGCGACCCTGTTCGCCGGGATCGACCTGATGCGTGATCATCGATTGCGCGGGCGGCCCGGCCAGCCCGCCCAGGCACAACAGCGGAATGCCGGCCAGGAAGATCCATGCTTGCGGCGCCAGGCCGAAGCACGCGTAGCCGAGCACGCAGAACGCCAGGCCGATCAGGATCATTCGCCGCTCGCCCCAGCGCGGCATCATTTTGCGCACCAGCACGGCTTGCACCAGCCCGCTGCACAAGCCCACGAAACCGAGCGTGTAGCCGACGATCTGCGGCCCCCAGCCGTAGCGGTAATCGGTGTACAGCACGTAAGTGGAGTTCAGCGAGAATTGCGCCAGGTTGATCAGGAAAAACACCGCTGCCAATCCGAACACCTGCGGGTAGCGGCGCAGCAGCAGCAACGAGCCGAGCGGATTGGCGTGTCGCCAGTCGATGCGTGGCGAACGGCGCTCCTTCGGCAGTGACTCCGGCAGCACGAACAGGCCGTAGCAGAAATTCACCAGCGACAAGCCGGCCGCCACCCAGAATGGCAGCCGGATCCAGAAGTGGCCGAGAAACCCGCCCAGCGCCGGACCGATGATGAAGCCGATGCCGAAGGCGGCGCCGAGCAGGCCGAACGCGGCGGCGCGCTTGTCACGCGGCGTGATGTCGGCGATGTAGGCATTGGCGGTGGTGAAACTCGCCGCGCACACACCCGAGATCGCGCGGCCGATGAACAGCAGCCACAGCACAGGCGCCAGCGCCATCACGATGAAATCCAGCCCCAGGCCCAGGCTTGAAATCAGGATGACCGTGCGCCGGCCGAAGCGATCCGACAGCGCGCCCTGGATCGGCGAAAACACGAACTGCATCAGCATGAACAGCGCGCCGAATGCACTCGACCACACCGCGGCCTTGGCAATGCTGCCGCCGATCAGCTCCACGATCAGATGTGGCAGCACCGGAATGATGATGCCGAAGCCCAGCATGTCCATCGCCACGGTGACGAAGACAAACCGCACCGCGGCATTGCGGCGCGGGTGTTCGACCACCGGTTGGGGATCACTCATGCAGTAATCGGATACTTGAAGACCGGAATGCAAAGCGTCGCGAGCGAAGGCGACGTGCCGTCATGAATCGGGTGTGTTCCCCGAGTGCAGGAAGCGGAGTGTACACGCCAGTACCTGAGCATTTCCTCGGCCCGCAAAGCACCACATCCATGCGCCGGGCCGGTCGGGCGCCAGCACCGCCGGCGCGCACTGGAGTTGCCACATGGCCAAGAGTTCCGTGGCCGATCGCAGCGGCTCTGGAACCGCTCGCTAACGGCCGCCATCAATATCAATGAATCTGAGGAACTCCGCACGCGTGCGCGCGTCTTCGCGGAAGGTGCCGAGCATCTGGCTGGTGATCAGCGACACGCCGCGCTTGTGCACGCCGCGCGTGGTCATGCATTGATGGGTGGCGTCCACCACCACGCCGACACCGCGCGGACCCAGAATATTGTTGATGCAGGTCGCGATCTGCGCGGTGAGCTTCTCCTGCACCTGGAAACGATGCGCGAATGCATCCACCACCCGCGCCAGTTTGGAAATCCCTACCACTTTGCCGTCCGGCAGATAACCGACGTGCGCGCGCCCGATGATCGGCGCCATGTGGTGTTCGCAGAAACTTTCGAACTGGATGTCGCGCAGCACGATCATCTCGTCGTAGCCGGCGACTTCCTCGAAGGTGCGGCGCAGGTATTCCTCCGGATCCTCGGTGTAGCCCGAGAACCATTCCTGATAGGCGTCCACCACCCGCTTGGGCGTGTCGCGCAGCCCTTCGCGCGTGGGCTCCTCGCCGGCCCAGCGCAGCAGCGTGCGCACCGCGGCTTCGGCCTGCTCGCGAGAAACTTCCGGCGAGGTGGGCCTGGTCGCGGTGCAGAGGGAAGGCTTGGGTTGCTCACTCATGATCCGTTCGCTCCACACACGGGAAGGCTAGTTTAGCGTGCGGTTTTGCGTGGCGTCCGGCCGCTGGCCGTCGGCATTCGGAGTTGTCGCGGCACACCAGCCGCACACAGACGCGTTACCGCCAGGCCGCTTGCGCGGCAACGCGCGTGCAGACGAAGGTTTCATGTCTCGGTTGTGCTGATCGCAACGCGCTCGCCGGGATCATCCGGAGGCACCTGCTCGAGCAAGCTGTCGAGCGCCAGCCCGGGTTGGCTCGCGGCCGCCGATTCTTCTTCCAGTTCGTCGCGTACACCGGCCGGCATGGCTTTTTGCGTTTTCACGCCCAGCGCCCGCAACCGCTCCGCGCGCTTCAGCACGCTGCGGCCGGAATCGGACAGCCGGACGCGCGCTTCCTTGTAGGCGTCGGTGGCGGCGCCGAGCTTGTCGCCGATTTCCTGCATGGATTCGGCGAACAACACCGCCGATTCGTACAGCAGCCCGCCCAGCTTGGCGATCTCCTCGCGATTGCGCGAGGTGCGATCCACCCGCCAGATGTAATCGATGGTGCGCAACACGGTGTAGAGGGTGTTGGGCGACACCAGCGAGATGCGCTTGGCGACCGCGTGGTCGGCCAGTTCCGGCGCGGCCTGCAACGCCAGCATCAGAGCCGGTTCGATCGGCACGAACATCAGCACGAAGTCGAGGGTCTTCGCCCCGTACAACTTGGCGTAATCCTTCTTCGACAACTCGTTGATGCGCGCCTGCACGGCGGCGACATGCGCGCGCAACGCGGCGGCGCGCGATTCGTCGTCTTCGGCGGCGACATGGCGCTCGTAGGCGACCAGCGACAGTTTCGAATCGATGATGACAAACCGATCCTGCGGCAGGTTGACGATCACATCCGGTTGCAGGCGCGCGCCCTCTTCATCGCGCAGCGATTGCTGCACGATGAATTCGTGGCCCTCGCGCAAGCCGGACGCCTCCAGCACGCGCGCGAGCACGGCCTCGCCCCAGTTGCCGCGTACCTTGGCCTGCCCGCGCAAGGCCTCGGTCAGCGATTGCGCCTGCGCACCAAGCATCTGGTTCAAGCCGGTGAGCTGCCTGATTTCCTCCTTGAGGCTTGAGCGCTCGCGGATATCGGTCTTGTGGTTATCCTCGACCACCGCCTTGAACGCATTCAATTGCGTGTTGAACGGGGTCAGCACCGCGTTCAAGGTCTTTTCGGTTTGCGCGTCGAGATGTTTCGCCTTGGCTTCAAGGATTGCGTTGGCCACGTTCTGGAATTCCGTAGTCATCGCGTCCTTGGTGGATTTGAGCAACGCGCGCACCTCTTCCTCGCGCTGTCTGGCGACTTCGACATCCTTTTGCAGCAATGCGCCGGCCTGGTGCTGCTCCGCGAGTTGAGCGGTGATTGTCTGCAAACGCGCATTCGTCTCGATAAGCGCGGACTCCGCCCCGCGCAGCCGCACCAGCGCTTCATCGCGCGATGCGGTTGCGGCTTGCGCACGCTCGGCCGCGATGCGCGCGTCGGCATTGCCGCGCGAACAGCGCACCGCAAGCCAGAGTGCCGCGCACAGGCTTGCGATCAGCAGCGCGAGCAACACGAAATCAACAAGGGTCATGGAGCGTTCCGTTCATAACGGGAGCAAGTGTACGCCGCCGCGTCTCAGGAATTGAGCGGATCACTCCAGCGCTTCCGCCGCTTCGTGCAGATCGGCTACATGCTGCTCCCACCAGCGCGGCTCGGCCGCGAACGGGAACGCCAGCGGAAACGCCGGATCGTCCCAGCGCGCGGCGATCCAGCCGGCCCAATGCACCTGCCGCATCGCGCGCAGCGCCGGAATCAGTGCGCGTTCGCGCGGATCGAAATCGCGGAATTGCGCATAGCCTTCCAGCAGCGCATCCAGGGCTGCATCGTCATTGGCGAGCATCCACAGGTCCTGCACCGCCGGGCCAGTCCGCGCGTCATCCAGATCCACAAAGTGCGGTCCGGCGTCGGTCCACAGCAGATTTCCCGGGTGGCAATCGCCGTGCAGGCGGATGCGCGTGACCGCGCCGATCGAGTCGAAGCGCATTGCGATCGCGCTGCCCGCGCGTGCAATGGCTTGCCGGTATTTCTCCTGTTGCCGCGCCGGCAACAACGGCGAGGCGAGCACCGCGCGCGCCGGCGCGTCGATGAATGTGTCGCGATCGATGGCGCCGCGATGCGAGAACGTGTCGCGCGCGCCGATGCCGTGCATGCGCGCGATCAATCTGCCGACCCACTCCAGGTGCTCGCGGGTTTCCAGCTCCGGCGCACGGCTGCCGCGGCGCGGATACACCGCGTAGCGGAAGCCGCCGTGGCGCAACAGCGTTTCGCCCTCGAACGCCAGCGGCGCGACCATCGGCAATTCGGCGCTGGACAGCTCCCGTGCGAAGGCATGTTCCTCGCCGATTGCCACATCGCTCCAGCGTTGCGGGCGGTAGAACTTGGCGACAATGAAGGTGCCACCATCCAGGCCGATCTGGTAGACGCGATTTTCGTAACTGTTCAACGCCAGCAGCCGGCCGTCCGGATGCAGGCCGCAGGCGGCGATCGCGTCCAGTGCCGTATCCGGCGACAGCGCCGCATAAGGTGCGGCTTTGCTCATGTACCCGGGTTGCGCGCCGCGATCGCCCGCTGCGGCACCACGGCCATGGTCAGGCGCGCGATGCAGGTGAGTTCGCCGCCCGCATTTTCGATCCGGATTTCCCACACCTGCGTGTTGCGGCCGATATGCAGCGGGCGCGCGGTGCCGGTGACCATGCCCTCGCGCACCGCACGAATGTGATTGGCATTGATCTCCAGACCAACGCAGGCCATGCCTTCCTCGCAGCACAGCATGGCCGCGGTGCTGCCGAGTGTTTCGGCCAGCGCCACCGACGCGCCGCCGTGCAGGATTCCGTAAGGTTGGCGCGTGCGTGAATCCACCGGCATCGTGCCGCGCAGGAAATCGCCGCCGATCGTGGTAATGCGAATATCGATCGCGCGCATCAGGGTGTTCTCGCTCCAGCGATTGATGGTGGCGAGATCGATTTCCTGTTTCCAGATGGACATAGAAGCCCTGGGTAAGTCGCGATCAGCTGATTGCAGGATCAAAATGCAGTCATCCACCGCTGCACTTGCACATGCACCCTGGATGAGTCGCAATCATCCATGATCGCATGAGCAAGAAGCGCATCCGCGCTCGCACCTTCTGAAAAGCCCCTCGAATTGTGCCGCGTTTCGGCGACAATGCCGATATGTCACACATTGTCACCTTGGCTGCCAGCGGCAAGCGCTTCGAAGTGCGCGAGCACGAAACCGTGCTGGAGGCCGCGCAGCGCGCGGGCCTGGCGCTGTCGTACTCGTGCCTCGCGGGCGTGTGTGGTAGTTGCAAGGCGACGCTGATTTCAGGCGAGTGTGTCTATCCGCGCAATCCGCCAGCGGCCCTGAGCGCGGCCGAACGCGCGCGCGATGCGGTGCTGCTGTGCCAGGCCGTGCCGACAACCGACCTGGTGATCGCCGCCCGCGAAGTGGCATCGGTGGAAGATCTGCCACGCCGCATCGTGGTCGCGCGGATCATCGAAAAAGACCTGCTGGCGAGCGACATGGCACGGCTGCGGCTGGAATCCTCGCCACGCCTGCGCTGGCTGCCGGGGCAGTATGTGGATGTGTTGCTGGAAGACGGCAAGCGCCGCGCGTTCTCGATCGCGCTGGCGCCGCATCTCGGGCCCCAGATCGAGTTGCACGTGCGTCACGTTGCCGGCGGCGGCTTCACCTCGTTCGTGTTCGATGAGCTGAAAACAGGCGACACGTTGCGCATCGAAGGGCCGCTCGGCACCTTCGTGCCGCGCGAGGATTCCGAGCGGCCGATGATCCTGATGGCCGGTGGTGCCGGCTTCGCGCCGATCAAGGCGCTGATCGAACACTTTCTGCACCTGGGCTCGCGCCGGGCCATCCATCTGTACTGGGGGGCGCGCAGCGCCGCGGATTTGTATCTGCGCGAACTGCCGTCGCAGTGGGCGCGCGCGGCGGAGCGCTTCGAATGGCAGCCGGTGCTGTCCGATTCGCACGCGGCAAGCCAGGCGGGATTGCGCGCGGGCCTGGTGCACGAAGCGGTGCTGGAAGATCATCCGGATCTTGCGGCGTTCGACGTTTACATGAGTGGTCCGCCTGCAATGATCGACGCCGGGCGTCGTGCATTCGTGGATGCCGGTTTGCCGGAGGACCGGTTGTATTATGATTCATTCGACTATGCCCCCGATGTGCTGGCGCAGATCCTGACCAATCGTGCCGGCATCCATGGCCTATGAAGCGCGTGTTGCCGATGCTGTTCGCCCTGCCGCTGCTGCTGGCATGGGCACACCCGGCCTGGGCCTTGCGTTGCGGCACCCGCCTGGTCGAGCAGGGCGACCAGGATTTCCAGGTGCGCGAGCGTTGCGGCGATCCTTTCTTCGTGGACAGCTACGCGACCTTTGCCCGCAATGGCACCGGCGCACCCATCGAGACCGGTGTCGAAACGGTGTACGACGCGTGGTACTACAACTTCGGCCCGCAGCAGTTGATGGTGCGGTTGCTGTTCGCCAACGGCGAGTTGGTGCGCGAGCAGACGCTGGGTTACGGATTCAACGGCAGCGGCGGCCCCTGCAATCTCGACATCATCACCGATGGCATGAGCAGCGGTGAACTCTATGCGCGCTGCGGTGCGCCGGCGGAGCGCCGCCAGATTTATGGCGATGCCTTGTTGCGCGACGGCTTCCATGGTGCGCGCCTGCTGGTTCCGCGGATCCACGAGGAATGGTTTTATCCGGCCCGGGGTGGCGATCGTGCGCGCGAGGTGCTGCTGTTGAACGGCCGCGTCGAGGACGTAAAGGTCGTGGATTGAGCGGTTCTCAATGCGCTGCAGGCGCAACCGCGGCGAATCTCAGCGCGCGGGACGCGCGGGTTCGTCGGGCAATCGCGGTACACCATGCTGGTCGCGTTCCTCGACCGCGACCACACCGGTGTCGAATGCCGCATCGCGCGCAAGTGTGACCGGTTCGCCACGCGCCGCACGCAGCGCATTCGCGTAGCAGCGCATCGCCTGGGGCTGATCGCCGAGTGTTGCATGCGTTTCGCCCAGCGCCTCCCAGCCATCCGCCGCTTCCGGTCGCAAGGCCACTGCGCGTCGCAGGTAGTCGCGCGCGCGCTGCGGTTGCCGCACGTGCAGGCAGAGCCGCCCAAGCGCGATCAGCAGTGCGGCATCATTCGGGTGGGTGGTCAGCCACGCTTCCGCCACCCGCAATCGCGCGGGTGCATCGTCGTCGCCCGCGAGTTCGCCATAGGCGGCAACCAGATCAGGCGACCACTCGCGGCGCAGCGCGGTTTCAATTTCATCCATCGCGGCCAGCGGCGCGCCCAGTTGCGCCGAGCGCCGCGCGAACGCCGCGATCACTTCCGGCGGGGCGCGTTGTGCGCGCGACATGCCGTTCCAGAGCGCGTGCAGGGATTGGACATCCCGCGCCGACCACAGCGAGGCGGCCAGCACGCGCGTCTCCAGTGCAGCGTAACCGCGCGTGCCCAGCGCGTTGCTCTTGCGCAGCGGCTCCAGTGCCGCGCGCGCACGTTGTGATTGCCCGGCGGCGAGCGCGGATAACGCGAGTTCGTGCCAACCCGAAGGTGGCAGGTGATTGGCATCGGCTTCCGGCAACAGCAAGGCGAGCGCTTCCTCGTAGCGACCCTCGCGGCGCAGGATGCGCGCGCGCAGCATGCGCGCGGCCTGCGGTGTGTACTGGCCGGCTTCGTCCAGCATTTCCAGCGCACGCGCGGGTTCACCACGTCGATGCGCGGCTTCCGCCGCGGCCAGCAGCGCCGGTGCGCGCAGCGGCGCGTGTTGCGAGGCGCGCTCCAGTGCCCGGCCGGCTTCGGCGTGACGGCCTTCGGCCAGCGCGATCAGGCCGTCGGATAGCCGCTTGCGACTGACGCGGCGATGCCGGCGCGACAATGCCCCGAATGGCCAGCGCAGCAACCACCACGCGAGTGCCGCCGCGATCCACGCCGCGATCAGCAGCAGCACCGCACCGATCACCGTGGCCTCGATGCGCCAGCCGCGGATGCGGATGAGCACATAACCCGGATCGGCGGCCAGCCAGTTCCATGCGATCGCGCCGAGCACGGCGACCGCGATCAGCAGCAACAGCCAGCGCCAGGGCTTCATCGGCGCGAGCCGCCGCCGGGCGCCGTCGGCGGCGCGATCGAGCGCAGCGCATGCGTCGCGCGCAGGTCGCGCAGTGTCGCCAGCGCCCCGCCGAGTTGCGGTGCCGGCTGCGGTGGTGGCGTGGACAACAGCTCGCGCAGACTTGCGCGGGCCCAGCGCACATCGGGCGAGTCGGCATCGAACGACGCGGCCAGGAGCGCGTCGCTGCGCTGCAAGGCCGCGCGATAACCTGCTTCATCGAAGGCGAGCAACGCGGCTTGCGCCTGGGCCAGATCCAGTGCCGCGAGCTCGTGCGCGAAACGTGCATCCACGGCCGGCAGCGATGCGCTGCCGTCGCGCTCGATACGCAGCACACCGCTGAAGGCGTGCCACAGACGCGACCATGTGCCGTCGGCCTTGCCCACCGGCGCGGCCTGCCCGTCGGCACGCAACGGCAGTGATGGAATCCGCGTGCGCAAGGCATTCAACACGTCGCTCGCGTGTTGCCGTGACGGCGGTGCATCGGCAGACAGCATGGCGCGTTCGGTCGCTACGCTCGCGCGCGCCGGGACAAAGGCGGGATCTTGCACCTGGGCCAGCGCTTGTTCGGCCAATGTGTAGGCCCGCAGGCCACCGGCGACGTCGTGGAACAATTCCACGCGCTGCGCGCCTGCGCGCAGCAGGAATTCGGCATCATCCAGCAGCAACGCGTCATGTCCGCGCAGTTGCTGGTCGGACAACGCGCCCAGCGCAGCTTCCAGATTGCTTGTGCGCTGGTCGAGCGCTTGCACGGTGTCATGTCCCGCGCGCAGATCGCTTTCGATGGCCGCGAGGCGACGATCCAGCGCCTGCTGCTGCGAGGTGTCGCTGGCCAGGCTGCGTTCGATCGCGGCGATGTGCGACTCGACTTGGGTGACGCGCGTGGCGCCGGATTCGCCGGCGCGTTGCAAGCGCTGGGCCTGCCACGCGGCCCACGCGGCGAGGCCCAGCGCGAGCAGCGCCAGCAGCAGCGCCACACCGGCCAGGCCGATGCGCGTGTTGCGCCGTTGCGGCGTGGTGGCGGGAGGATCGTTGTTCATGATCGCAATGCTAACGGGTGCATGTCACGGCGCAAGCATCGCCGCGCTTCAACGGCGCGCGTGCGCGGCCACGATTGCGCCGATCAGATCGGTGTCGCTGGCCGATGCGGCGCGCAGCACGTGGACGAAACCCGCTGCGCGCGCGGCATCCAGCAAGCGCCCGCTGCTGGCGACCACCGTGGCCGCGAGCAGAACCCCACGCGCTGCGTCCGGCAAGGCGCTCAGCAGATTCAGCAAGGCTTCCCTGCTGGAAAGCGGCAGGTATAACGGCGCGCGGCTGCCCAACAAAGCCTGCACGTGTCGCCGATCCAACCGTGCAGGTACGCGCCGATAGACCTGCGCGTTCACGACCCGCGCGCCGCGCGCGACGAGTTCATGTTCGAGCAGCCCGCGTCCGTTCGGCGCGCCGATGATGCCGAGCGTCAAGCCGCGTACGTGTTGCAGCAGCGGCAGCGCCAGCATCCCTTCACTGTCGGCGCGTGGCGGCACGATCGCGGGCTTGCGACCGAGCCGCTTCAACGCGGCGGCGGTGCCTGCACCGGGGACCACGATCGCCGCTTGCGTGCGCAGTGATTGCAGGTGCGCGGCAAACCGTACCGCCGCGGGGCTGGTGAAGATCACCACTTCGCTCGCCAACGCCGCGCGCAAACCTGCCCGCGCTGCTCGGCTATCTTGCGCCGCGCGCAGACTGGCACCCGGCAAGGAGAATGCGTCGCCGCCCAACGCGCGTATCCGGGCGCGCAGCGCCGCACCCGCGCCGACCGGGCGCGTGATCGCCACGCGCACGCCTGCGAGTGGTTGGTCGGGGCGACTGGGCATGGCGCGATCCTAAACCAATGCGCATGGGCCGGCTTGTCGAATCGGAAAGCAACGGCCAAACTGACGGGACCACGGCAGTTGCTTGCATGCGAGCCCCACAATGTCGAACACCGATCGCGCCTCGCTCGCCGCGCGCCTGCAGGCACACATCCTCGAACACATCCCGTTGGCGCGCGCGATGGAGCTGCGCGTGGCGCGTTACGACGGCGCGGAGCTGGAGCTGGGCGCACCGCTGGCGCCCAACATCAACGACAAGGGCTGCGCGTTCGGCGGCAGCATGGCATCGTTGATGACCCTGGCCGGCTGGGGCCTGCTGGAGCTGGCGCTGCGCGCGCACGACATCGAGTGCGATATCTATGTCGGCGATTCGCAGTTGCGTTACCTCGAACCGTTGTGGGGCGAGTTGCGCGCGATCGCACGCTTCGCCCAGGCGGATGCGCTCGACACGTTTCTCAAGACCCTCTCCGCGCGCGGCAAGGCACGCATCAAGGTGCTCTGCGCGGTCGCCGGAGGCGAACGGGATGCCGCCACACTGGAGGCGGCGTTCGTGGCGAAGATGCGTTGAAGGTGCGCCGCCGATCGCGCACGGCACGCACGTAATCATGCACAATCGGGGCAATCTTGCCGCGGGAGTTCGCCATGCGCCGTTTCGTTGCCCTCTTCGCCTTGACCGGGCTGCTCGCGGCTTGCGCCAACCTGCCCACCCACGCCAAGGACGAAGCGCGTGACGAGACGCTCGCGAGCTACGCCGCGACCTTGCGGTTCGGCGATTTCGCCAGCGCCTGGCAATTCGTGGATCCGAAAGTACGCGCTGAACATCCGCTGGGCGCAGCGGCCAAAAGGCGCTACGGGGCAATCGAGGTCGGCGGTTACGAAACCGACGGGCCCAGCGCGACCGGGGACAACACCATCGAGCAGACCGCGCAGATCAGCGTGGTAGTGAAGGCCAGCCAGAGTTCCTACGACATCGTGGACCATCAGATCTGGAAATATGATCCCGCTGCCAAGCACTGGTGGCTGGAATCAGGCTTGCCGGACGTGACGCCGCCGCAGTAGTCGCTGATAATGCGCGGTCGACTCAAGTCCGCTCGCCATGAACGATATCCTGCCGCACATCCCGCAATTCATCGGTCACCATCCGCTGCTGGTCGGCGCGTTCATCGTGATCGTGCTGGCGCTGATCGGGTTGGAAGGTTCCCGGCACTTTCGCGGCTTCAAGGAGCTGACGCCGGCAGGGCTCACCCACCTGATCAATCGTGACGACGCACTGGTGGTGGATGTTTCGCCGCAGGCGGATTTTGAAAAGGCGCATGTGCCCGGCTCGCGACATGTCGCGGTCAGCCAGTTCGACCCCGAGAACAAGGAATTGAAGAAGGCGCGCGAGTTGCCGATCGTTACCGTGTGCCGCAACGGCGCCGAATCGGCCAAGGCCGCGCGGCGATTGGTCAAGGCCGGATTCACGCGCGTGTACACACTTTCCGGCGGCATCGATGCATGGCGTCGGGCGGACCTGCCGCTGGCGAAAGGTCGAAACTGAGGCGCTCTCGACGTGGCTTGAATGGAATGTCGAGCCGAAGTTGCAGGTGAGGCTTGGATGCCGGTCGGGAGCTGCGCCAAGGAAGGTTGCCTGGCTCAAGCCTGCCTCATCAAGAATCTCCTCATCGCTTCATCCTCGCACAGGCCGATCGCGCGTTCACGCGCTGCATGCGCTTCGTCCGGGCGCTGCATCTGCGCAAGCAGATGTGCGGCCAGTGCCCAGTACGGTTGATAGCTCGCCACCGCTTCGGCGGGAATCTGCTGCAGCCATTCCCATCCATCCTGCGCGCCGCGTGCCTGTGCAACAGCCGCCGCACGGCCGACCAGGGCACCGATGGCCGGCGCGATCCGCACAAGGCCTTCGTACAACAGCGCCAGTGATTCCCAATCGGTGCGGCCGTCGCGGGCGCGCTGCGCGTGCACAGACTGGATCGCGGCCTCCAGTTGGAAGCGGCCGATGCGGCCTGCGCGTTCGGCTTCGCGCAGCAGGCGGTCGGCTTGCACAATCATCGGCGCCGACCAGCGCGTGGTGTCCTGTTCACTGAGCGGCACGTAATGGCCGCCGTCATCGCGACGCGCGGCGCGGCGGGATTCGCAATAAAGCATCAAGGCCAGCAGCCCGCGCGCTTCGGGTTCGTTCGGCAGCAGTTGCAGCAGCAACGCGCCGAGTTCCAGCGCTTCGTTGGCCAGGCCCTTCCGGCGCGGGTCGGCACCGGCGATGTCGTCCCAGCCGCTGCCATAAGCGGCATAGATCGCTTCCAGCACCGCATCGAGCCGCGCGGGCAGACCGTCGCTACCCGGAATTTCAAAAGCGATCCCGGCATCGCGGATCTTGGTTTTCACGCGGCTGAGCCGCTGACCCATGGCTGCGGGCTTGACCAGGAACGCCGAAGCGATGCGCGCGGCGTCCAGCCCCAGCACGGTTTGCAGCATCAGCGGCGTGCGTGCGCCGGCATCGATGGCTGGATGCGCGCACACGAACATCAGTTTCAGCCGCTCGTCGGGAAACGTGAGTTCCTCATCCAGCATCGCTTGCGCATCATTCACGGCGGCGAGCAGCTCCGGTACGGCGCGCGCGTGTACCTGCACGTGCCGCGCCGCATCCACCAGCCTGCGTCGTGCGGCGGTCAGCAGCCACGCTTCCGGCTGGTTCGGCACGCCGTCGCGCGGCCAGGTTTCCAGCGCCGAGCGGAACGCCTCCGACAACGCGTCTTCCGCCGCCGCGAGGTCATGCGAGCGCGCGGCGAGAAAGGCGAGCAGGCGGCTGCGGGAATCGCGCGCCGCGCGTTCAATCGTTTCGCGTATGCCGCTGTGTCCCGTCATGTGCGCGCGATCAGCAGTTTGCACGGATGCCGGACGTGGCGTTTCGCTTCCACGCCTCGCAGCGGCTCATGAGGCAACTCTTCGACCCATGCCGCCCAGGGCGAGCCCGAGCACCACCGCAATGAGCAGATCGAAAGCCACCGGTGCAGCAAGCCTGAAAAACGCCCAGGCGAGGCAGGCGTGCGCCACGTTCGCAAACATCAACAAGGCCACAAATGGGCGGGTACGGAAAGGCTCAACGGTTGCCAGACGGGCGAGCTGCCAGAGCAGGATGGTTGCGATGAATCCACTCAGAATCACCATCAGGCCATAGCCGAATGTTTTGTCCTGCGGGGAAACCGCCGAAAGAAACAGGTATGCGTGTGCGACGTACTGGATCAAGGTCAGGAATGATGCGGTGTACAACAGGGTTGGCAATTTCATGGTTCGCCTCTCCTCTCAGATGATGACCATGCGGCTGCGCCGGTTCTGCTGTGACCGGTTCATTCCAGGGGAATGACGTTATGGGCCGCAGCTCCAGCACGCGTCCCGGCAATACCGGACAGCGCTCGGCCCAGCGCACGGCTTCGGGGTGATCGGCGGCGCTCAGGATGATCAGCCCGCCGAGTTGTTCCTTTGCCTCGGCGTAGGGGCCATCCTGCACGCGCCAGCCGGTGCCGGACTCGGGCAAGAAGCTGATGCCCGAATCCGGCGGTTCGAGGCCCGCCCCACCGACGAACACGCTGGCCTCACGCAACATCCTGAGATAGGCGTAAACCGGATCGAGGAGCTGCACGCGCTTTGCCGGATCGCGGCGCGCGGCAAACAACTCCGGGGATTCGCGGATCAGCAACGTGTAGTTCATCGGGGTGTCCTCTCGCATTAATTTAGCGCGGTGACGAATGCACCTGCCGCGATTGCGCCTGCTCGCCTGACGCAATCACGATCCAGCCTTCGCTGCCACCGTCGCTCTCGACGCGTTCAGCGCTGGCCTGGAACGAGGTTCGGTCGCACTTCGAACACGCGACCGGGCGAGCGCGGCACGCGCGCGGCCCAATCGAGAGCGGCATCGAGATCGGGCACGTCAATGATGAAAAAGCCGCCGAGCTGTTCCTTCGTTTCCGCATAGGGGCCGTCCTGCACGCGGCGCTTGTCGCCTTCGAAGCGCAGGGTGGATGCGGTATCCGGCACTTGCAGGCCGGCGCCGCCGACGAACACGCCGGCTTTCTTCAACGCTTCCACATACGCTGGCCACACTGCCCAGTAGGCCTCGCGTCTGGCGGGATCGGGGTCGTTGCGCACCGCGAAGTCGGCGGCCGTTTCATAGATCAGGATCGAATAGTTCATGGCGGTGCTCCCGGTGGGTTAGAGCGCATGGTCGCTCATTCCCTGTCGCGCCAGCGATCCGGATTTCGACAGCGCCGATCAAACTTCTTCGGTCGCCGTCACCTTCGCCCGCCGCATCAGCCAGCTCACGCCGCGCAGGTCGGCCAGGCCCACCCACAGCCGATCGAGCATTCCGTACTTGGAAACGCCGCGCGTGCGGGGGCGATGTCCGACCGGCACGCTGACGCTCTCGAACCCCGCGCGCTTCACCAGTGCCGGGAGATAGCGGTGCATATGGTCGAAGTAGGGCAGCAGCATGAACGTATCGCGCTCGAACAGCTTCAGGCCGCAGCCGGTGTCGGGCGTGGCGTCGCGCAGCATCCGCGAACGCACAGAGTTGGCGATCTTCGAAGAGATGCGTTTGTTGAAGGTGTCGCGGCGGGTGGTGCGCCAGCCGGCGAACAGCCTGATTTCCGATTTCGCCTGCGTGCGCGCGTCGAGCAATTTCGGGATATCGGCCGGATCGTTCTGGCCGTCGCCGTCCAGGGTGGCAATCCACTTTCCGCGCGCGGCGCGCACGCCGTTCCAGATTGCGGTGCTCTGGCCGCTCTGGCGCAGGTGTTTGATGATGCGCAGCTCCGGATGGCGCGCACGTTCGGCCTGCAGCACCGCCAGCGAATCATCGCGGCTGGCGTCGTCCACGTAGACCACCTCGTAATCGAGGCGGCCACGCAAAGCTATAGCGATTTCGCTCAGCAACGGCGGTATGTTGTCGCGCTCGTTGAATACCGGCACGACCACGGAAAGCTCGGGCATGAGGCGCCCCTTCGCGAAAGAGCCGCGATTATCGCCGATGCCGCGCGGCCGTGCAGGATCAGAGTTCCGCGAGCGTCTGCTGCGCCGGGCCCTGCAAAGCCTGACGCAAGGTGCGCTCCACATCGGAGAAGCCGCGCGCGTCGCTGCCGAGCAGCAGCAACGTGCCGTGATCGAGCGGCAGTTCGCGGCCCTGCCATCCGGCATGACGGAAATCGCGGGTGCGCGCGGTGTCGCGGTCTACGAAATACAGCGCGGTCACCGGTTCGTTGTTGATGCGGAACACCAGGTGCACGGTGCGATAGGGGCCGACATCGCAATCGCGCGCGAATACGGCGCCCTGCGGCATGGCGCGCAGGTTCACGCCGCGCGCGGCGAAGTCCCGCCGCAGCTCACCGTCGGAAACCGGTTGCGTGCGCGCCAGCGCAAAAGCCTCGCCGTGCACATGCGCCACGCTCATCCCCGGCAGCGGATCGGCCAGTGCGCTGCGATTCCAGCCGAAGGTGGCGATGCCCACGGCCAGCAGCACCGATGCGGCCAACGCGAATCCGAGCTGCCAGCGTCGCTGCGCGCGCGTGCGCGTGCGGGTGGCCTGTGCCAGCAGGATGCGTTCGGCAAGCTGTGCGGGCACTTCGATGGACAAGGCTTGCTCGATGCGCCGCTCCAGCCGCTGCGCGCGCCACCATGCCTCGGTGCATCCGGCGTGGCAACTATCGCGGTGGGCGAAAAACATCGCTTCACGCGAACGCGGTTCGGCGGCGAGCCGACGGCGGAATTCAAGGCAATCCATGCGCCGTCTCCTTCGGATTCATGCTTGCACCACCATCGAGCAGTACGCGCAGCTTCTGCCGCGCGCGGAAAAGTTGGGTCATCACCGCGCCGGGCTTGCAGCCGAGTTCCGCGGCGATCTCCTCGCAGGAAAAGCCGCCCAGTACCTGCATCACCAGCGGCTCGCGGTATTTCGGTTCCAACCGCAGGATCGCCGCGCGCACCTGCGCATCGGAGCCCGCGCGTTCGGGATCGATCGCCGGGGTGTCATCGGCGAGATTGTCGTCCAGTTCGCCCAAGTCGAGACGCTTGCGTTCGAAACCGCGCGCGTGCTCGCGGCGCAGGATGGTCAGCAGCCATGGTTTGGCGGCGGCGCCGTCGCGCAGCGAGTCGAGTGCGCGCCAGGCGCGCAGCAAGGTTTCCTGCACCAGATCCTGCGCGCGCGCGTCATCGCCGCACAGCCACCAGGCGAAACGGTAGAGATCGCTGGCATGCGCGCGAACCAGCGCGTCGAACTGGCGTTGTCTGCTGCCCACCCTGGACAAGACCGGCATGGCTCGATCCTTCTTTCAGCCGCCACTGGAATGTACGCAAAGCGGCAGAGATTCCTCTAACGCAATTTGGCGAGAATGCCATCCAGCTCATCGGCGCTGTGATACCGCACGGTCAACTTGCCGCGGCCATTGCGGCCGTGCGCGATCTGCACGCGTGCCCCGAGCTTCTCGCTCAATTCGCGCTCCAGCGAGGCGATGTCCGGATCGCTGTGCGGCGCGCGCCGCTTGGCGGCAGGCGGCAGTTGCGCCAGTCGCACCGCTTGTTCCAACTGACGCACCGACCATTGTTCGGCGGCGGCTTTCTCGGCCAGTGCGATGGCGCGCGGCGCTGCAAGCGTTCCGAGCGCGCGCGCATGACCCATCTCGATCTGGCCGTTCTCGAGCAGGCGCCGGATCGGTTCGGGCAATTCCAGCAGACGCAGCAGATTGGTCACCGCCACGCGCGAACGCCCCACTGCATCCGCCGCCTGCTGCTGGGTGAGATCGAATTCTTCGATCAGGCGATGCAGTGCGTGCGCTTCTTCCAGCGCGGAGAGTTCCTCGCGCTGGATGTTCTCGATCAGCGCCATCGCCAGCACCGCCTGTGGTGCGACATCGCGCACCACCGCGGGGATTTCGGTCAGGCCGGCCTGCTGCGCGGCGCGCCAACGGCGCTCGCCGGCGATCAATTCGAATTTATCGCGGCCGATGCTGCGCACCACCACCGGCTGGATCAGACCCTGCGCCTTGATCGAGGCAGCGAGTTCAGCCAGTTTCACCGCGTCGATTTTCTGGCGCGGCTGGTATTTGCCGGGCGCGATCTGCGCAAGCGGCAGGTTGCGCAATTCCTCCGCGCCGCTCGGCGACTCCTCGACATCACCGCCGCCCAGCAGGACATCCAGATCGCGCGAACCCAAGCCTCGTCTTTTTGCCGACATGCGCGATTCCTCAGTTGCCTGGTGCCGGCGCTGCGGCCGGTGCCACGCCGCGTTCGCGCCGAATCATCTCGCCCGCCAAGCCGAGATAGGCGATCGCGCCGCGCGATTCGCGGTCATACAGATTGATCGGCTGACCGTGGCTCGGCGCTTCGGCAAGGCGCACGTTGCGCGGGATGATCGAGCGCAGCACCTTGTCGCCGAAATGCTTGGTGAGTTGCGCCGAGACGTCATTGCCGAGGTTGTTGCGCACGTCAAACATCGTGCGCAGCAGGCCTTCCACTTCCAGTTGAGGATTGAGCCGCGCGCGCACCGCCTTGATCGTGTCCAGCAGCGAAGTCAGGCCTTCCAGCGCGAAGTATTCGCACTGCACCGGGATCAGCACGCTGTGCGCGGCGGCCAGAGCGTTGAGCGTGAGCAGGTGCAGCGACGGCGGGCAGTCGATCAGAATGCTGTGGTAGCGATCGCCGAGCTTGCCGAGCTGCTCCTTCAATCGCGATTCGCGCGCGATCGCATCCATCAGTTTCAATTCCGCGGCGGTGAGATCGCGGCCGCCGGGCAGCAAGTCGTACCCCGCTTCGGTGGGCAGGATCGCCGATTCGATCGTGGCTTCTTCCAGCAGCACTTCGCAGCCGCTCGGTTTGGCGTTGCGCTTGTCCACGCCGGAAGCCATCGTCGCATTGCCCTGCGGGTCGAGATCGACCAGCAGGATCTTGCGTTTGGTTTCCGACAGCGCGGCGGCCAGATTCACCGCGGTGGTGGTCTTGCCGACACCGCCTTTCTGGTTGGCTATGGCGATGATGCGCGTCATTGCAGCCCGAAGATCCCGTTATCGCGACCAAGCGAACGCGAAGGGTAGCATCGTCGTCCGAGTCCGCGTGCTCAAATTCGCCGTATTTCGATCACGTGGCGCTGCGCATCGAGCCCCGGCACGGTCAAGGCATGGATGGCAGCTACCCGGAATCCTGGCGGCACCTGCGCCAGTTCGGTTTGCTCGAGCTGTCCCTTCAACGCAAGCCAGACACCGTCCGGGTTGAGCGCATGACCACCCCAGGCCAGCATGTCGGCAAGGCTGGCGAACGCACGCGCGGTAATGCAATCGTAGCTGCCTTCCAATTCCTCGACACGGAGCTGCTCCACCTGCACGTTCGGCAGCGGCAGCGATCGCACGGCTTCGCGCAGGAAGCGCGCTTTTTTGCCATTGCTGTCCACCAGCGTCACGTGCAGGTCGGGCCTCGCGATTGCCAGCGGGATGCCGGGCAGGCCGGCACCGCTGCCGAGATCGGCCAACGTGGCGCCATGCACTTGCGGCAACACCGCAAGCGAATCGAGCAGATGGCGCGTGACCATCTGCGCCGGGTCGCGCACCGCTGTCAGGTTGTAAGGCTGATTCCAGCGGGCCAGCAGATCGAGATAGCCGAGCAGCGAGCCGACCGCCGCGGCGGGAATCTCGAGCCGGAGCGCGCCGAGGCCGGATTCGAGTCGTTGCTGGAGCGAGGCGCGAGCGTGCATCGACTTGTCCGCAGGAGCACACAGTATCGACGCAGACCCGGCTGAAACAAAAGCCCGCATTGAGCGGGCCTTTGGGAATGACATTAGGTGCGTGCGATCGAAATGATCGCCAACCGATTATGCCGCGAGATCCAGTTCCACTCGCGTGACCAGCACGCCACGTTCGCGCAATGAACCATTCAGCGCCTGCTTGACGCGCAGGTTGCGCGCGCGCAGGTCGGTGCCGCTGTCACCGGCTACTTCGGGCAGCGCGCCGATCACGCGGCTGCGAATCATGTCGTCCGCGCGGTCGATGACGGCCTCCGCGCGCTCGGGATCGAGCACCTGCCACCACACGCGTCCGCGCAGGGTTTCCGGTGCGGGATGACCTTCCACCTGCACGCGTTCTTCGATTGCCAGGGTGTAGCCGGTAATGCTGATCTTGTGGGCAATGCGTTCAACCAGCGGCACCACCACATGCATGCCCGGCGTCAACGTACGCGCAGGCTTGCCCAAGCGCCGCAGCGTGTAAACCTGACCTTCGGGAATGCGTTTGACGCACACCGCCGCCAACAAGCCAATCAGAGCGAGCAGGGGTAGGATCGTGAGCGTCGAGAACATTGTCTTTAAAAACCGATGGTTGACTGCTTCTTCTATGTATCGGCTGCAAAAGATGATGCAGCCTGTGGATCAGATAGTGCCTTAATCTTAATTTAACGGCAAGCAACCTGACCTGAATAATTGCGAGGACCGATTGCTAGGTGTTTTTCGACCGCTTTTGTGAAAGCGAGTTCCACCATGTCTTCACCCAAGCATCATATGTGCCTGCGACGCGCAGACTGAGGCCGCCGTCGCAGCTTGAGCAGGCAGGTTGGTAGGCGCGACGGTAAAATGCCGGTTCGCTCATCTCCCAGACAGGCACATGACCTTTCCAGCAACCCGCATGCGGCGCATGCGCCGTGACGCGTTCTCGCGCGCGCTGGTGCGCGAAACGGTATTGGTCCCCGCCGACCTGATTCTGCCGGTATTCGTTCATGCCGCGCAGGGCGACGTGCGCGCCGACATCGTCTCGATGCCGGGTGTGCAGCGGTTGTCCATCGAAGCGCTGCTGCGGGTTGCCGAACTCGCGTCGGAACTAGGCATTCCCGCGCTGGCGTTGTTCCCGGCGCTGGATGGCTCGGCCAAAAGCGTCGACGCATGCGAAGCCTGGAACGATGAAGGCCTGGTGCAGCGTTCGATTCGCGCCGTGAAGCGACGCTTTCCTGATCTCGGCGTGATTGCAGACGTCGCGCTGGATCCGTTCACCACCCATGGCCAGGACGGACTGATCGACGAATCCGGTTATGTGCTGAACGACGAAACCGTCGCGGCGTTGATCAGGCAGGCGCTGTCGCAGGCGCGCGCTGGCGCGGACTTCGTCGCGCCTTCCGACATGATGGACGGCCGCATCGGCGCGATCCGCACCGCGTTGGAAGATGCCGGCCTGATTCACACCCGCATCCTCGCCTACGCGGCCAAGTACGCGTCCAGTTTTTACGGGCCGTTCCGTGATGCGGTCGGCTCCGCGGCGAATCTCGGCAAGGGTTCCAAGCACACCTACCAGATGGATGTCGGCAATTCCGATGAAGCGCTGCGCGAGGTGGAACTCGATCTGGCCGAAGGCGCGGATGCGGTGATGGTGAAGCCGGGGCTGCCGTATCTCGACATCGTGCGGCGCGTGAAGGAGCGCTTCGGGGCGCCGACTTTCGTTTATCAGGTCAGCGGCGAATATGCGATGCTGAAAGCCGCGGCGGCGAACGGTTGGCTGGATGAACGCGCCTGCATGCTGGAAGCGCTGATGTGCATCAAGCGCGCGGGTGCCGATGCGATACTCACCTACTTCGCACTGGATGCTGCGCGCGCGCTCACCGGCAATACTTGAACGCTTGGAACGCTTGCGCCTGATTCGGGTGCCGGACAGGCAGCGATCGATGCGTCGGAGCGCACGCGCCATTGCGGCTGCCGCAAGGTGCCGGGAGAAAAGCCGAAGCGCGCCCGGAAGGCGCGCTGGAACTGGCGCAGATTGCTGAACCCCCAGCGTTCGGCCACTTTCAGCAACGGTTGCTCGGGGCGGTGGCGGATATCGCGGAAGGCGGCATCGGTGCGCGCGCGCGCGATCACGCGGGCGACACCGCCTTCGGGTTCCATGATCCGGTAGAGCCTGGCACGCGACAGATTGAACTCGCGCTGCAACAGCCGCGCGCTCAAATCCGGTGCGTGCACATGCGATTCGATGAAGGCGATGATGCGTGCGCGCAGCGGATCTCCGTCCACCGCCGTTTCCAGTGCGCCGCATTGCAGACCCAAACAGTTGTGCAGCAACGACAAGGTGACGTGCACCGTCGGTGCGAGCGTGGACAACGTCAGGCCGGGCAAGGTGTGCAATAGCCGGTGCAGGTGTCCGCCGAGCAGTTGTGCCAGCGGATGATCGCCGCGCAACACCAGCCCGTGCAACGAGCCTTTGGGATTGTCGAGCCGGTCACGCTCCAGCGCGACGGTCAGGATTTCGCAGCGACGCACTTCGGTCGCCAAGGGATAGCCCGGCTCGCACAGGCACAAGTCGCCCTCCGCCAGCTCGACCGGCTCGCGTCCGAAATTCACCCGTTGTTCGCCATCCAGGATCAGCCGCACCGAAACGTGCCCGGCCTGATCGGCCCAATCCCAGGGAATAAAGGCTGCGGTACGGGAGGGATCGCTGGTATCGATCAAGGAGCGCATCACCCGGAATGCGCCGAGGTCGTAGCTGGTGAGCGAATTTGTCGGTACGCCCGGCGCGCGCTGCGGAGCAGTCGAGCGCGACCGGATGGAGGGTACAGCCTCGACTGACGACGCTCCTTCATCCTGAACGGATATCACCATTCCATCCCTCTACGCAGCGATCGAATCTGGTTGCAAGAATACACAGAGGGCAACGCAGTGTCGCAACTGCGGGACGAATCGGCCCTTGTCAGAACGCGGGCCGGGGCTACCATTCAAGCTCGGCTGCACGGAATCCGCGGTCGGCAGGAACAGGGGGCGGCAATCGGAATGCGGTTGGCTGGCGCGCGTCTTCGGGACGACTCGCACCGGGTGGGCCGCATGGCGTCAACAACGGCATTGCCGGTTGGCGACGCAAGGAAGCACCGAGGGAGGGGCGGCCACGCCCCTCCTCTTTTTTTGGCACGCGCGTTTTCGCGCGCCCGTACGCATATCTCGCGCAACATACGCCTGCCATAATCGCGGCTCGTTTGGGAAAGCATTAGCAGGCCCCAGCTTGCAAGATCACGCGTTCCTGCAGTCGGCCGTTGTCTTCCTGCTGGCCGTGGTGATCGCCGTGCCGCTGGCGCGGCGGCTGAAACTCGGCTCGGTGCTCGGATACCTCGCCGCCGGCGTCGTGATCGGTCCGTTCGGCCTGCAGTGGGTGCGCAACGCGGACGCGATCGCCGGCATTTCCGAACTCGGCGTGGCGCTGCTGTTGTTCGTGATCGGTCTTGAACTTTCGCCCCAACGGCTGTGGGTGATGCGGCGCCTGGTATTCGGTGCGGGCTTGGCGCAGGTGGTTGCCTGCGCGGCCGTGCTCGGCGCGATCGCGTATTTCGCATTCGGGCTGGGCGCAGCAAGCGCGTGCGTGATCGGCCTCGGCCTGGCATTGTCTTCGACCGCGTTCGGCTTGCAGACCCTAGGCGAGCGCAAGGAATTGCAGAGCGCGCATGGCCGGCTGTCATTCGCGATTCTGCTGTTCCAGGATCTCGCGGCCATTCCGCTGATTGCGGCGATCCCGCTGCTCGGCGGCGTGCAGTTGGCAACGCACTCGCCGCAACCGTGGTGGCTCGGCGCCTTGCGCGTGGTCGGGGTGATCGCGGTGGTGGTGATCGGCGGTCGCTACGCACTGCGGCCGCTGTTTCGGGTGGTGGCGAAAACCAAATCGATCGAGGTTTCGACCGCGACCGCGCTGCTGGTCGTGATCGGCACCGCGTACCTGATGCAACTG
>Ga0134128_10000438_pt1 | contig 58057 bp, 48 predicted proteins | sample KB31754_FD_96462 | JGI IMG/M metagenome (GOLD analysis project Ga0134128, IMG submission 96462) | Terrestrial soil microbial communities with excess Nitrogen fertilizer from Kellogg Biological Station, Michigan, USA - KB3-175-4 | ecosystem: Environmental > Terrestrial > Soil > Unclassified ... | reverse complement strand
TGATGATGCCGAACGGCTCATACACCGAAGGGCAGCAGAAAATGCGAGCATGGCTGTAAAGCTGGATCATCTCCGGTCTTGTCACCATCTTTTCAATCCACACTATCTGCGGATTCGTCCTGCTCACCTGCTCTACTTTTTCCCGCATCTCCGCTGCGATCTCCGCAGTGTCCGGCGCGCCCGCGCACAGCACCACCTGCGTATTCGCAGGTAGATAGCGGATCGCATCCACCAGATGCGTCACACCTTTCTGTCGCGTGATGCGTCCGACAAACAGAACATACGGCCGTGCTGGATCGACACCATATTTCGCCAGCGCAGTCGCCTCGTTTGTTTTCGCATATTCAGCAAGATCGATCCCGTTGTAGATCACATGAACGCGTTCCGGCGGAACCTCCGGATAGGCGCGCAGAATGTCCGCTTTCGTGCCGTTCGAGACCGCGATCACTGCATCCGCATCGAGGATTGCCGTCCGCTCCATCCACGAACTCATCGCATAACCGCTGCCGAGTTGTTCCGCCTTCCACGCCCGCAGCGGCTCCAGGCTGTGCGTGGTCAGCACAAAAGGAATATCGAATAGTTTCTTGGCGAGAAAGCCCGCCATCGAGACATACCAAGTATGCGTATGCACAATGTCGATTGCAGACAGCGACTTCATCTGCAGCAGGTTCAGGCTCATCGCCTCCAAGGCTGTCTTGAACTTCTCTTCTCCCTGCGCCAGCGCCGCCCACGGCTGTTCGCCACGGACATGAAGATTCCCCTGATCCCAACGCTGGTCTCCCCAGCAATGCACTTCCACTTCAATCCTTTTTGCCAGCTCCCGGCTCAGATATTCGACATGCACCCCAGCGCCCCCATATACAGTGGGCGGATACTCGCGCGTCATCAGTCCTACTCGCAATGCATTTTCTCCTTTGCCGCACTTACGGAATTGCCTTTCTCCGCTCCCGGAAGCGTTATTCTAGAGCAAAGCACAGATACTATGATGTGGTAGGTTGAAGTTATATGCAGCCGTTCTTCGATGGAATGGCTGCGTCGAGAGCAATTTTCCACCCGACACCTTCTGTGTTTTTGCTCGTGTCACAGCCTTCCCGGGCAGCAAACAAGCTCAGCTTCTTCTATAAATGGCTTCCCGCAAACCCAAGCTCGGGCAGAATTTTCTCACCGACCACGACGCCCGTCAGCGCATTGTGGATGCACTCGGAGACATCTCGGGCAACACCGTCCTTGAAATCGGCCCCGGACGCGGCGCGCTCACGGACTTATTGGCGCCCCGTGTGCGCCATCTCATTGCCGTCGAACTCGATCGGACACTCGCACCTCGGCTAACAGAAAAATGGGCGCACGCCAGCCACGTTCGCATTCTGCATTCGGACATTCTGACGCTCAATCTCTCATCTATCGAAAAACCGGATGTAAAAGAAAAGCTAATCGTCGTCGGCAATCTTCCGTACTACATCACGTCAGATATTCTTCTGCATCTTTTCTCGCACGCACCGGCCATTTCTCGCGCAATCGTAATGGTCCAGGATGAAGTTGCCGACCGCCTCGCCGCGCAACCCGGCGTCCGAGACTATGGGGTGCTCTCCACCACCGCACAGATGCATGCGCGGATCCAGAAAATGTTTGTGTTACCGCCGGAAGCCTTTACGCCACCGCCAAATGTCGACTCCGCTGTCGTGCGTCTGGACATGCATCCTCGTTTTGAGGAACTGAATGTCGAGCGCACCGCCTTCCTGCGCTTTCTGCAGATGTGCTTCCAGCAGAAACGGAAAACGCTGGTCAACAATCTAAAAGGTGCTGGGTTCAGCGATGGGGTTCTTCCTGCCATGGAGACCGCCCAGCTCGACCCGGCGGTCCGCGCCGAAGCGGTTTCGCTCGAATCAATGGCGCAGCTTTACCGTGAATTACGTAAACATCCCAGCATTGCCCGTTTGCTCCAATAGAAAAAGGCCAGTCTGGTTTACCGGCCTTTTCGCACCTTGCGATATCGCAACTTAAGCGTATCTTGAGTTCAGCGCCCGCTGTGCCCACCGCTGCTGCCACTGACACCACCACCGCCGTGGAAACCGCCTCCGCCACTCATGCCGCCACCGGAGCTCATGCCTCCGCCAGCATGGCCGCCGCTAGAGACTCCGCTGCCATGGAACCCTCCACCGCCGCGGTATCCACCTCCAACAGGTCCGCTGCCGTGGTACCCGCCGCCGTGGAATCCGGCTCTATTGCCGGAGAAATATGCGTTGTTCATCCCCCCGCGTGGTCCAAAGGAATTATGCTGTCCGAATCCCGAGCGATTCGCTCCTGCAAACGAATGTTGTTCGGCGCGCGTCGCATTGAAAGCCTGCATACGGCTGGCGCTCATCGGGCTGCGAAACATTCCGGGAGTAGTCGCACGTTCAGGCGCTCCAGGATGACTTTGGAAGCCGGTCCCCGAATTGGTCCTTGCCGCACTCGTCGGCCCGCGCATATTCGCTCCGTGGCTACCCGGATGCATCGATCCGCCACGCTGGGTTTCTCCCATCGGACGACTCCGCAACGCATCCCGGACATTCCCTTGAAATGCATGTGCGGGATAGTTGTTATAGAGCGCCGCATTCCGCATCGGAACGTGCACTCCGGTCATTATGGAGTGAAGTGGCGCAATCTTTTGTCCGTTAAACTTCGTTACGCGATTTGCTTCGTGAACATCGCCCCCATGATTGGATCGCAAAGTCGCATTGGCGACCATCGGTCCCCTTCCTACCCGGACGATCCGCGGAGGCAACTGCCCTTTCGCCACGTTTGGCGGCGCAGGAGCATGATACCCGCCCGGCGCTCCATAAATGTTGGTGCGCGGATACCGATAATTTCTCCAGCGACCGTACCCGTACCAGCCATAGCCAATTCCAACTCCACCGCAGCCGTAAGGTCCGGGCATCCATCCCCATCCGAAGCCACCCACATAGGACCAGCCTCCGCAGTGAAACGGCAGCCAACCCCAGGGATATCCCGAGACCCAGGTATATCCGAACGCGCCGCCAAAATTCGCCCACATTCCATCTCCGTATGGATCGAAGTCCGCACCCACCCCGTAGGGCTGCCACACCATGCCATAGCCGGGAAGCGGATACCATCCGCCGTAGCTGTCCAAGTCGCTCCAACCCAGTCCGCCATCCATGACGCTGCCGCCGCCTTGTTCCCGGGCTGGTGTCTGGTTTTGCGCCTGCTGCTGCGCTTCCTGATCGCGCTGATCGTTCCATTCGTCAAAACCATTCGGAATGATTCCATTTGCGATCGTGTACTTCTCATTTCCAGAGGCCGGAAACTCAATCGCCTTTCCCGCCCCAACCTCGGCCTGATAGCTATCGGATGGGCCGTTTACCTGCACGCGACCGTCGATGACGGAAATGTCGGGCGTTGCCGCCGCCATGCTGATGCGAAAGGTACTGTTCGCCATCGGAGTAATTGTCCGATCTCCCAGCATCACTTCGTAGGCAGATCGGGGATCGCTGCGCAACTCGTAATAGACCAGCCCGCCAAGCTGTTCTGCCGTGGTCCGTAGATTGCCATTTGTCGCCGCTTCCAGCCGACTAAGAACAATGGAGCTGTTGGGAGTCATCCGAACCGCGCTGCCATCTTCAAATTCGACTTCCGCTCGGCCATCCGCGCCCGTATTGATGCGTGAGCCTTGAATCAGCGGCATATTCATCACGGCTTGGGAGAATTGAACTTCGTTCCCGCGCTGGATCTGGACCATGCCTTCGACATCGCTCAAACGCACGACGCGAACATTTTGCGGTCCTTCTGCCTCGGCCTGGGCTGCTGCGGCTGTCCCCGTCGCCTCCGGTTGCTGCGCTGCGGAAGCGGTCGCGCTTCCTGCATTCTCCACTTGCGCCCGGGACGGTAAGGTCTCAACAAAAAGGCTGGCGAATGCCAGTATAGTGAGTCCTGCTACCCATCTTGCTGAGTGTCCTTCGCCTGGTCCACTCGTACCAGGTCGAATCGTTGCCCAAAGTCTTCGCATGGCATACTCCTGCCTAACCATCGATTGAAACACGACGCAAACCATTCCGTTGCGGTATCTTCACAACCCGGTTTGCAACGAATGAAAGTTGGGCCGGTCCCGCCGTTTGCGCCTGCTCCGTCTGCGCATGATGAAGGTGGCAAATGGCAATCGCCAGCGCATCCGATGCATCCTCCGACTCCGTTATCGCCGGCAAATGCAACAGTCGGGCCACCATGAATTGCACCTGCTGCTTTTCCGCCCGGCCGTAGCCGCAGACCGAAGATTTCACCAGCAACGGGGCATACTCTGCGATGGGCAATTTGCAGGCCGCCGCTGCCAGCAGCGCCACTCCACGCACCTGGCCCAGCTTGAGCGCAGTTTTACTGTTGGCGGCATGGAAAACCTCTTCGATGGCGACAACATCCGGCAGATGTTCCGCCAGCAGTTCATTCAGACGGGCGAACACGACGGTTAAACGATGGGGTAGACTATCCCGCTTCAGCAGGTGAATGGCTCCATGCGCGATCGAATGCAGCTCGCCCTTGTGGTCAGTTTCCACCACGCCGTAACCGGTCCATTCCGTGCCGCAGTCGATTCCGAAGACCCGCATTTCGCTCCTCCGGCGTGCTTACCTGGAGATTCCTTCCAGGGGTGAAGAGGCCGTTGCGTAGAGCTTGCGCGGCATCCGGCCGGCACAGTAGGCCTGCCGCCCAGCCAACACGGCATGCTGCATTGCCTCCGCCATCAAGATCGGGTTCTCCGCATTGGCGATGCCGGAATTCATCAGAACCGCGTCCGCGCCCAGTTCCATCGCCAGCGCGGCATCGGAGGCGGTTCCGACCCCGGCATCGACAACCAGCGGGACTTCGGTAATCATCTCGCGAAGAATACGCAGGCTGGCCACATTCTGAATTCCCAGTCCGCTGCCAATGGGTGCACCCAGGGGCATCACAGCAGCTGCACCGGCATCGATCAGACGTTTCGCAATGACAATATCATCAGAGGTATACGGCAATACAGTAAACCCTTCCTTTACCAGAATCCGAGTCGCCTCCACAGTTGCCATTACGTCCGGATGGAGCGTCTTCCGGTCGCCGATCACTTCAATCTTCACCCAGTCGGAAAGTCCGACCTCCCGGCCCAGCCGGGCCGCCCGGATCGCCTCCTCCGCGGTATAGCATCCCGCCGTATTTGGAAGCAGAAAATAGCGTTCCGGGTCGATAAAATCAAGCAGGCTTTCGCTGCTGCGGTCGAGATTTACGCGCCGTACTGCGACCGTGACCATCTCGGCGCCAGAAGCCTCAATTGCCCGGCGCGTCTCCGCACCGTCCCGGTATTTTCCTGTGCCGACGATCAGCCGCGATTGAAATGCTTTCCCGGCAATTACGAGTGGTTCCATATTCCTATTGTAAGGCGCAGGCGCAATACGGACTCAAAGGCCTATCCACAAAGGAGGGGCCTACTATGGAAAGACGAAACACGGCCAATTTATGAGCGAGGCGGACGCCGAGAAATCTGGATATAGAGCTTCGAAAAACTAAGCTCGCATAAAAAACTACGGCCCGCCTTCTCGCATGAGCAGACGGGCCACAGCCGGTGATTGGTTAGATTGACTGGAGGCATCCCCGCAGGTGGGCCTCGACGAAAGACTTGCGACCGTCAGGACAGGCGTTGGACGCCTAAGCCCCAGTCACCTCACGTGTTTTGGTACAACAACCTTCAATATTTTTCATATTTTTCTGGATCACCCTCCTTTCCCGTGTAAGGCTACTATCGCGCCGCTGGCGTACGGGGTCAAGCCGGGAGAATATTCATAGAGGCTAAAGTTTCACCGCATCGCATCGCCTTTCGGGCCAAGTCTATGATTCCGCCCAGGTTGCATCACTCCCGCCAGCGAGTGAACGTAATTCCTTGAAATTCTGGGAGAAATCCATCGTACTTCCGTACCCTATTCATTGTTTCGGTTGAGTTGCCTATCTGGTTTCGACCCAATTAAAATTTCACAGTCGCCCAGTTTTCCTGTTGAATGAACATATTGCAGCATTCTGCCAACTTAGGATGATTCTCCGGATCTTCGTTTTGGGGTGATGCTCTGGATGGGTGCGACATAAATTATGGCGAGTTCCCTGAAATTAGTTGAGGGTTGGAGCTTGCCCGGAGTCGTCTCCGCGGAGCAAATGGCCCGTGAACTCCATTCGGTGTTGGCTGACCTTTATTCCGGCCAGGCCCTCGAAACCGGATTCAAGGAAACTCTTCGCCGCCTTCTGCCGGAACAACGTAGCTACCTGCAGGAAATACACAAGCGCCATCTCGAAAACTTGCTTTGCTCAGACGTTGAGGACGCGACCTGGCGCCGCGAGTCGGAGAACCTCGGCCAGACGATCGCCCGTTGCGGAATGCCGCTCGAATGGATTTCCGAAATCTATCGGCATGTCGGCATTCGCGTCACTGCGCAGATATTCGCGTTACCCATTCCAATGGAGGAACGCTGGAAGTATTTTTCCGCGGTGCAAGACCGTTTCTTCCGAGATATGGCGATGATGTCCTCGGCTTTTCTTGGAGAACCGGAGCAGAAGACCCGGTCACGGGAATTGTCCACGCAAAATGCCCTATATTGCGCGCTGATGAGTGCGGCGGAGTTGATTGTCCGCGCGCAGAACGAGCGCGAGTTGCTCGACGAACTATGTCGGCTCATGGTGAGCGGCGAATTGTTCTCCCAGGTATGGATCGCCCGGCCCAATTTTGCCGGCGATCTGGAGATCCAGGCAACCTTCAGTAGTCCCGATCTAGATAACCCTTCCTCACTGCCCAACGTTTATACCGGTGATGAGAAAAAGGACATGGTTGTCCGTGCCTGGCGCAGCGCGAAATTGCAGTACACAAATGACCGCCTGGCCGAATATCCGGAATACCCGGAGATCCAGAACTACTACCGGAAACATGGCTTACAGGCGACTGCCGTGGTTCCGCTTTATCGCGATGACGATTTATGGGCGCTTCTGACACTCTTGTCGCGGCAATCCGACATCTTCACGCCAGAGCTGCTGGAATTGTTGGAGCGGATTGGGCGGCTCGCCGGTCACGGCCTCGATTCCCTCGATCTGCGCCAGATTCTGGAAGAAGAACGGCAACACCAGGCGTGGCTGGCACGGCACGATGCATTGACCGACATCTTGAACCGGCGGGGCGTGATCGAGCGCCTGGAAGAAGCTGTCGCCCGTGCCCGCCGACATAAAAAACTGCTCGCAATCGCGGTCATGGACCTGGAAGGCTACAAGGCCATCAGCGAGTTGCACGGACATCCGTCCGGGGACCTTTTGCTGCGCACCATCGCCGACCGCCTCCAATTGACGCTGCGCCAGACCGATGCCGTCGGCCGTCTCGGCGGCGATGAATTTGTTCTGATCCTGGAAGACCTGGACCATGAAGAAGATTTGACCATGATGCTGTCCCGGATCCAGGCTGTGGTGGAAGACCCTGTCCACCTCGCCAACGGCCGCTCGGCGGTTGTCCGCAGCAATATCGGAGTTACGTTGTTTCCGCAAGACGATTCCGCACCGGAACGTTTGCTGCGCCACGCCGATCGTGCTCTCGATGCGCTTAAAGACAACAACAAGGAAGAACCTTCCCAGCGTTGGATGATCTTCCAGGCCGACATAGACCAGCAGAAATATATTCACCAGAAGACCATTCTTTCGCTGTTTCGGTCAGGAAATCTCCGCATCAATTATCAACCGGTCATCAATTTGCAGACTGGCAGGGTCAGCGGAATCGAAGCGCTCGCCCGGCTCGCCAACGACGGCAGTTCTCTGCTGCTTCCCGGAGAGTTCCTCCCGCAATTCAGCGAAGCCGATCTGATCGCCTTGACTCACCAGGTGATGACACAGGGCATCCAGGATCTGCATCGCCTCGATCGCGCCGGCTTTCACCTCAGCATCGGCATCAACTTCGAACCGACCATGCTGGCGGATGCGCAGGCCATGCAGGATATTCGCCGGCAGGTGGAAACCAGCGGATTGGAGCCGGGAAGAATCATCCTGGAACTGCTGGAGCGTGCGGACACCCTCTCCATCGCCAGCTCGCAACAGGCGCTTCGGGACTTGAAGACCTGCGGCGCGAAAATCGCCCTGGACGATGTGGGAAGCGCCTACTCGTCGCTGTTGCGAGTAAAAGAACTGCCCGCGGACATTATCAAGCTGGATCGGAATTTCCTGATCGGTCTGGAACGGCAACCCAAAGAGTTGCGTTTCATTCTCAATCTCGTGCATCTGGCCCAGACGCTCGGGCTTGGCTTGGTGGCCGAAGGAATCGAATGCTCCGCCTCGGCCGATGCGCTGGCCGCGCTGGGAGTCAAGCTGGCCCAGGGATATTCCATTGCAAAGCCGATGCCAATCGACGACCTGCTGGTGTGGCTGAAGCGATATAAGCCGGTCTCCTGGGGCCATCCCACCTCTGTGTTGGGCGCGGTCGCACTGCAGTTGCGCGATCTCGATGCGAGCGGAAGAATTCTCGAACAACGCCCATCCTTCATGCAGCATCTTCTAGCGCGAGATGCCGATTGGGAGCGCGAAATCGGCGTCAGCATCCGCCAGCACGGACCGGGAGCTTCTAAGCTCGCCGCCGCGCATCTGGCATGGCACAAGACGATGGAAGATCTGTCTGCCGAGCCGGACGGCAGGGTGGATTTCCCCGCGTTTCAGGCCGCCCGCTCCGCATACGAGGAAGAGATGTTCCAGGCCGCCCTCGCAGCCGATTACGAAGTGTTGCAATAGCCGATCCCCACCTCCGCTCTGGATTGCATACACTTGTCAGCAGTGGAATCCCGGTCAATACATTCAATTCAGGCAATCGATGAATACGGCAATGGATGAACACTTCATGGGCCTCGCTCTGGCCGAGGCCGGGCTGGCACAGGCTGCCGGCGAAGTGCCGGTCGGCGCACTGGTCGTTGGCTCCGATGGCGTCATTCTTGGCCGTGGGCAGAATCGCGTTATCCGCGACCATGACCCAACCGCGCACGCTGAAGTCGTTGCCCTGCGCGATGCGGGACGTGCGCTCCGCAACTATCGGCTGGAGGATTGCACTTTATATGTCACCCTTGAACCCTGCGCCATGTGTGCCGGGGCAATGATCCATGCCCGCGTGGCCAGACTGGTCTTCGGCGCTTTCGACCCAAAAGCAGGCGCAGTCGGCAGCGTGCTCGGAGTGCTGAACCATCCCCAGCTCAACCACCAGATGGAACTGACATCCGGACTCCGTGCCGAAGAGTGCAGCGGCATTCTCCGGCTTTTCTTTCAATCGCGGCGCGAGAAATCGTCAGACTCCTAGTTCTTCACTCGCACCGACGGCGTTACCGACATTCCCGGACGAAGCAGGTGATCGTTGTTCTCCTTCGGATTGGTGAAGTCCAGGCGAACCGGAATGCGCTGCACCACCTTGACGTAATTGCCAGTCGCGTTCTCCGGTGGGAACAGGCTCAGCATCGATCCGGTTGCGCCGCCAATCTGACTCACCTTGGCGTGATAGATGCGGCCGCCATAAGCATCGACCTTCACCGTCACCGGCTGGCCCACGCGCATCAGGTTCAACTGCGTCTTCTTGAAGTTTGCAGTGATCCACACGTCCGTCAGTGGAATCAATGTCATCAGCGTCTGCCCGGAGCTTACGTTCTGCCCGACCTGCACGGTTTTCTTGTTCACAATGCCCGAGGTCGGCGCAACAATCTTTGTATAACTCAGGTTGAGCCGGTCCAACTGCAGCACCGCTTCCGCCTGCTGTACCTGAGCGGCGGCGGCATCAGCCTTGGCTCGTTGCGCGGCCACCTGCCGGGGTCCAGTCTTCGCGGAGTTGTAATTTGCTTGCGCGGCCGCCAAACGGTCTTTCGATACCCGCACCTGGTCACTTGCCGCCTGCAGATTTGCCTGCGCCTGGGCCAACTCAGCTTTCTTGCTGGAAGCCGTCGCCACCACAGCGTCGTATTGCTGTCGGGAGATCACATCCCGCTTGACCAGCGGAGTGTAGCGCTCCAAATCGAGCTGTGCCTTGGTGTTGTCGGCCTGCGCCGCCAGGACCTGTGCCTGCGCCGCATCGAGTTGCTTTTCCGATTGCGCAATCGTAGACAGCGCGCCGCGAACGTCCGCCCCAGCCGAGCTCAAGGTTGCGCCCGTCGAAACCGTCGTAATCGGCACATTGGCGAGCGCCGCTTCGTAATTCGCCTTTGCTGTTGCCAGGCTGGCCTCCGCCTGGTTCAGAGAAGCCTGTGCGTCTCTTGGATCGATCTCCACCAGCACCTGCCCCTGTTGCACTTCCTGGTTATCCTCAACATTCACTGTCACGACGTTGCCCTTGACGCGAGCGCTAACCTGCACCAGGTTGCCGTCGACCTGCGCGTCGTCCGTGCTCTCGTAATACGTGGAATGCCACCAGTACAGAAGTCCCACCACAAGGACCAGTACAACTCCGCCGATGATGAAAAACCGCTTGCGAGAACGCTTCTCCGGATGACGCAACTCCGTTTCCTCGGCGGTATCGTTCCTGTTACGGTTGCTATTTTCCCCCTGGGCTTCTCCCCTCTGGTTTCCGACATGCTGGTTCGATTGCTGCATTTCATCGGGTCTTGTGTCCGCCACGATTAGTGTCCTCCGAGATATGACTTGTATTGTGCACGGGCCACGCCGATCGCGCGCGCCAGGGAGAGTTTCGCTATGTTGAATTGATAGAGGCTGCTGACATATTGGTCATTCGCCTGGGCCACCGAAGATTGCGCCTGGGAAACGGCCAGGTTGTCCGACACGCCGGCCTTAAAGCGTTCCTGCGCCTCCTGCAATGCTTCGTTTGCCAGCCCGACATTGCTTTCGGAAACGCTCACCAGCTTTTCCGCCGCCTGAATGTCGAGGATGGCATTCTTCACATCGGCGCGAATCTGGCCTTCAAGATTATTCAACCGGTCCCGCGCCTGCTGCAATTGCGCGCTGGCAATCTGCGCATCCCCGCGCAACATGCCTTCCTCAAAAATCGGGCCGCTGATCTTCCCATTTGCGTTCAAAGTTCCGTAAGAATTGTTCGGATTTACGCCTATGTAGCCATAATCCACCTCGGCATTGATCACGGGCAGGCGCTCTGCATGAGCAGCGGAAAGCGATTTTTTCGCCGCTTCCACGCGTTGCTCCGCCGCCTTCAGGTCGCTGCGATTCTTCAGCGCCTCAGCCATCGCCGCGTCCATGTCGGGTGTATCCATCCGCGCGTAAGGAGTCGAATCCGTCAGTTCAAATTCCTGGTCGAGCGGCAGGCCGATCACCCGCGCCAGGGCGATCCTGTCTTTTTGATATTCATTCTGGCTCGCAATCAACGCTTGTTCCTGGGTCTGATAGTCCACCCGGGCGCGCAATTCATCCAACCGCGGCGAAACTCCATTGCGATGGTTCTCAATCGCCTGGTCGAGGGATACCTGGGTGGTTTGGACCTGTGCCTTCACGGACGCCACCCGCGCATTGTCGGCCAGACACAATAGATAGGCGTTGCCCACCGTCAGCACGATCAGGTCTTCCGAGTCCGCAGCCGAAAACTTGCCGGCGGCAAAGTTATGCCGGGACGCCAGGTAGTTCTGGATTGAAGTCACGTTCAGCAGGGCCTGGTTCAACGTGGCGCGAAAATCGCTAGAGCCAAAAGGTCCGATCACGGCAGGAAAACCGGGAATGCGCAATCCTATAGCTTGTAAATTCACCTGCGCGACTGAAGCCTGCGCCGTTCCAATCACGGTTGGCAGCAAGGTCTGTAATTGTTGCAACTTTTCGCCGCCCGCGGCCTGCACGTTCGTTCCCTGGAGAATTGCGCCAAGATTGTTTTTGAGGCCCATGCGAATTGCGTCATCGAGCGAAAGCGGCATCACTCCGGGGGTCGCCTTCTGGCGTACCACGCTCCCCCGGTAAGATTCCGCGGATGGCGCCTCAATCCGGGGCGGCGGCAGTTGAGGCGTGGAAGGCGCCGCTGTCTGGGTTAGGGATGTTTGGGCGTGCGCAGTCGTGGCCCGCGCAACAAGAATCGCCATCGCCAACACAACAAAAATTTGCAGGCTTGGGCGAGCGCGTTTTCTGGGCAACATTTCCTCTTCTTTCACAGAGCAATAACAGGCTAAACATCGGGCGGACAAATAGATACTAGAGAATAGATGACGACGCAGGCCAAAGAGTTGAAAATTGTTTTGGTCTCGTAATTTCGTTCCGGAGGGGTGCCTTCTATTCAGCGGCCATGCCTCAGAAAGGGCGATCCGATCCCGCACCGACGCACGTTTATGATACCGGATCGTAACTTCACGGCTTCGTTCATGTTTCCGGCATGGTCTGCTGGTAGGCTGGGTTGCGTGAATTTGAGACACTGAAGCTGTCGCATGTCGATCCCGGCATGACGACTACTGGATGAATGGCCCCGCACGCATGACGCAAAAAAGCTCAAAACTTTCCCCACCGATAAAACGGTATTTTAACCGGGACGAATCCTGGCTCGACTTCAACTGGCGTGTGCTGGAGGAAGCACAGGACGACTCTAATCCCCTGCTGGAACGGGTCAAATTTCTTGCCATCACCGCCAGCAACCTCGATGAATTTTTTGAAGTCCGCGTGGCCGGTGTCCTGCAACGGATTGAAGACGGCTACAACGAACCCGGACTGGACCTGATGACGCCCCAGCAGACCCTGGACGCACTCACACAAAAGACCCACTCATTTGTCACCGATCAATATGCCTGCTGGAACAATCAGCTTTTGCCGGCGTTGGCGAAAGCCGGCATTCGCATGTTGGCGTGGAATCAACTGGAAGATCGGCAACGCGAATATGCAATCCGCTTTTACCAGAGCGAAGTCGATCCGCTGCTGACACCAATTACCATCGACCCGGCCCATCCGTTTCCACGAGTTCTCAATAAGGCCCTTTGCCTGGCGCTGCTGTTAAATCGCAAGCGGAAATTCGCGTCCCGCCCGGTACTGGGGGTGGTTACCGTCCCGCGCGCTCTTCCCCGGCTGATCGCGTTGCCCTCCACGGATAGCCAGTTGGATTACATCTTTCTCCATGATCTGATCGAATCGCAGGCTGCCGCTATGTATCGCGGGTATGAACTTCTTTCGCGAGCGGCTTTCCGCGTCACGCGCAACAGCAATCTGTACCTGCAGGAAGAAGAAACCCGCAGCCTGCTCGAAAGCGTCCGGTCCGAACTGCACAATCGACGCAAAGGCGACGCCGTTCGGCTGGAGATTGAAAGGGACGCTTCACCGGAGATCGTCGAGGAATTGCGGGCCAACTTCGAGTTGGACAGTTTTCAGGTCTTTCATACTGACGGTCCCGTCAACCTGTCGCGCTTGATGAACCTGTATACAAAGACCGATAGGCCGGAGCTGAAATACCCCCCGTTTGTTGCGCACAGTCTCCGGCTGCACCGCGAATCTACAAATCTGTTCAGTGAGATTCAACGGCGGGACATTCTGCTGCACCACCCGTTCGACTCTTACACTGCCGTGGTTGACTTTATTCACGCTGCCGCGGAAGACCCCACCGTTCTTTCCATTAAACAAACCCTCTATCGCACCAGCGCAAATTCTCCCATCTTCCAGGCCCTGCGGGAGGCTGCGCAAAGCAAGGAAGTCACTGTCGTCGTCGAACTAATGGCCCGCTTCGATGAGGCGTCGAACATCCGCTGGGCACGCGATCTGGAGGACGCCGGAGTGCAGGTCTTCTACGGCGTCGTCGGCCTTAAGACCCATTGCAAGCTGGCGCTCCTGGTTCGCCGCAATCCGGAAGACGGACTTGTCCAGCAATATGCGCATCTGGGAACCGGCAATTACAACGCGGAAACGGCGCTCTTCTACACCGATCTCAGTCTGCTGACGGCAAACCCAACCATCACTTCCGCTGTACACAACGTATTCAATTACCTTACCGCCCACGCGCAGTCCGACGATTATCGGCCGCTGCTGGTGGCGCCATTGAATCTGGCCGAAGGCTTCGTGCAGCGAATTCATCGCGAAGCGCAGCATGCAGCCGAAGGCCGCTCTGCGCACATCATTGCCAAAATGAATTCGTTGCTGGAACAAGGCGTCATCGATGCGTTATACGCAGCTTCACAGGCAGGCGTCCCTATCGATCTCATCGTCCGCGGAACCTGTGCATTGCGGCCCGGAGTGAAAGGACTCAGCGAGAACATCCGTGTCCGCTCCATTGTGGGTCGCTTTCTCGAGCACAGCCGTATCTACTATTTTCTAAACGGTGGAGAGGAAGAAATTTACTCCGGCAGCGCTGACTGGATGCCGCGGAATCTGTTCGAGCGCTGCGAAGTTGCCTTCCCTATTCTCGATCCGCAACTGCGTCACCGCATCCGCCACGAAATTCTCGCAGCCTACCTGGCGGACACCGCCGAGTCGCGCTTTCTGCAGCCTGCCGGAACTTACATTCACTCCCGCGGCCGCGACCGTTCCGGTCGCTCCCAGAACCAGTTCCACGCGCAAAATTTCTTTATCCGTCTGGCCGAAGGCAAAGCCACCGAGCACGATATTCCATTGGCATCGACAGAAATATCCACTCCGGCTCCGAAAGCACCGGCGGAGAGCAAAGAAGCCGCCGGTCCTGCGACTTCTCGAAAAAAGAACAGGCGAACGCCAGGCGGGCCAAAACAGAATGGGACCGCACCTGCGGAAACGGAAAATGCAGGAGACGACGCAACCCCGATGACGGAGACCGAAAAATCCGTTCCGCATTAAGCTTTCCCGATGAAGCGTTCAAGCGCGAGCGATTGTTAAGATGGTGAAGTAAGCGAAGGAACTTCACTCGTGCCTCTCAGTTTGCCGACTGGTCTATCCCGTAACACGCAATCCGCATCCGACGCGCGCCCTGCATTTCGCTCTGGATTTGATCCGCAAGCTCTCGCGTCGCGCAGGCGATCCTTGTGGGTATGGTGGCATCTGCTCAGTCTGGATGCACCTACTGTGGCCATCATATGGTGCTGGTTCTTCGGGGTTGTCTTTCAATTGAAATTTCCCTGGGCAACCTTGCCAACCCTGGCGCTCGGGACATGGTGCGTCTATGTTGCGGATCGTCTCCTCGATGGATGGCGTTCCACAGACATGGCCACCCTGCGCGACCGGCACTGGTTTTATCTGCGTCATCGAAAACTTTTTGTGGCTGCCTGGGCGTTTGCAGCCGTCCCGCTGGCCTATCTGATCTTTTTTCACGTCGACCGCCAGGTGCGGACTGACGATATTGTTCTCTGTCTCATCGGTGTAGTCTATTTTCTTCTGATTCACGGCAGCCGATCGAATCCGGCGCACTCACGCCTTTTCCCCGCATGGTTTCCCAAAGAACTTGTTGTCGGATTCCTCTTTGCCATTGCCACTGCTGTCCCTGCGTGGGCCCGGCTGCATTTTCCGATTGCATCTCTCATGCCGCATCGCATCATTCTTCTTGCAGCAACTTTCGCCTTCGGTGCAATCTGCTGGCTCAACTGTGTTGCAATCCAGGTTTGGGAAGACGCCGAGGCCGACCAGGAGGTCGTCCATACCATCCTCTCTGGGACTCGGCCTGAAAATTCCGCACCCCTTTCCCCCCACGGACTTACCCATTATCTTGGTCGCCACCTGATTGTCTTCACCGGCGTGGTTGGTATCCTCGGTCTCGCTCTCACCATTGTCTTTGCTGGAACCCAGTTTGATTCCCTCTTTGGTTCCGTCGCCATCAGCGCCGGTTTATTTATCGGGTTGGTTCGCCACAGCCATCGCTTCAGCGCACTTTCCCTGCGCATCGCCGCGGATGCCGCGCTGCTCACCCCTCTGCTGTTTGCAGTGATCGTTTGTTAGCAGCTCTTCGCGATGGCAACGTCACCTGATGACCTCCCTCCCAACTTCGATCCGCTGGCGCGAATCTATCGTTGGATGGAATATTGCAGTTTCGGCCCTGCACTGGAACGCTGCCGATTTCATTTCCTGCCGCAGTGTGCCCGCGCGCAACAGGCCTTAATTTTCGGGGATGGAGATGGCCGCTTCACCGCGCGGCTGCTCGCATCTAACCGCACAGTCCAGGTCGACGCAGTCGATGCCAGCACCGCAATGTTGGCAGAACTGCGCCGCCGGGTCACTGAAACCACCCCCGATGCCGCGCAACGGCTGCGGACGTTTCATGCCGACGTTCGCAGTTTTTCCCCAGACCGAAGCGGTTACGATCTTGTCGTCTCCCACTTTTTTCTGGATTGCCTGACCGAGCAAGAGATCGAAAACCTTGTTGCCCGGATTCTCCCGCATCTGGCTTTCGACGCGCAATGGGTCATCTCTGAATTCGCGGTTCCCGCAAACGGCTGGCGTAGGCCCGCCGCGCGCCTGCTGATCCGCTTTCTTTATTTCGCATTCAATAAAATCACGCAATTGCGCGTCCAGCGGCTTCCGGATTACGCAGGAATTCTCTCTCGCTACCACCTTTGCTGTCGCCAAAAGGCGGCCTTTCTCGGCAACCTGCTAGCGGCCGAGTTATGGAACCGCGAATAACAACTCTCTACCCCACAGACCGATTCACACATCCTCGCGCCTCCTGATTTATCCTGAGAAATCACGCCGAATCGCGCGGCAAAAGTTTCTGGATAAGGTGGGGTCATGAATCTTTACTTATTACGACATGGAAGCGCAGGACAACGAGGTTCGGATCCCGTCGCAGATCACAAACGTCCGCTGGATAAAGAAGGCAAGCAACAGTGCATCCTCCTTGGAACTGTGCTCAATTCAATGAAGCTGCAATTCGATTCGGTGATTTCGAGCCCGCTGAAGCGAGCTCTGCAAACCGCTGCCTTGGTCGGAACCGAGACTGGCTACGAAAAAAAGATCCAGCTTTCCGATGCCCTTGCCCCCTCCGGAACATGGGAGGATTTTCATCGTCTCATCGAGACCGTTTCCGGCAGTGAAGAGGTCCTGCTTGTCGGACATAACCCCAACCTGCCCGAATTCCTGAACCATCTGCTCTACCCTCGCGGAGGAAGATCGATTTTTCGCATGCGTAAAGGTGCGATTGCCGCCGTCAGCCTGGAGCGAGGGCCCGCGCAATTACAGTGGATGATCGACCCGCGCATCCTCCGGTCCATTCAATCCAGCACGACGAAAAAATCGCGCGCGAAGACTTCTCGAAAGTAGCCCGCTTCCTTCCGCAAAGCCCAGAGCTCTAGATCTGCGCGCCGCCGTCCCGGCAGCAGTTCCAGCGTCACCCGCTTCCCGGTAATGCGCGTGCGAAACGCCAGCGTCCCGCTGGCGGGCTCCTGGTGGAACGCCACAGCCAATCGCAGCAACATCGCCGCCTGCCGGATAGACACATGCTGGTCCGCCGGAATCATTCGCATCGCCCGATCAGTCGGCGCGGGCCTCGATTTCCCCAGATACCGGGCAATCGCCGATACAATCAACCGCTGCCCCGGGGTAAAACCATACAGTTCGGAGTTGGCGATGATGTACTGCGTGTGGCGATGATGGCCTTGATAGTTCATAAATTTCCCCACTGAATGCATCATCGCCGCCCCTTCCAGCCACACGCGATATTCCGCGGACAGTTGGTGGACCGTTTTTAGGTCGTCAAAAAATTGCGTTGCATGTTCGACCACCGGCCGCTGCCGTTTCGGATCGACGCCATAATGGCGGCACAACTCCAGAACGCTGGCCCAGCGTTCCTGTTCGAAATGCTGGTGCGCGGAGGTGTGTGTGTCGCCTTCGGCCAGCATTAACGCCAGAACGCCGTCGCGCAAACCCATCGGGGAATATCGAAATCCCGGCAGGTGAAATTTTTCGAGCAGCGCCGCGTACACATGCACTCCGGCGACAATAATCTCCGAACGCTTCGGCCCAATTCCGGGGACGGCATTGCGCTGGGTTACCGACATCCGCTTCAATTTTTCCGCCAGCCTCGAAATCGCAGCGCTTGGCGTTCTCTCCCAGGCGCGAACGCCTGTCTTATTTGGAACCCTTGTAATCCCCTTCAACGCCCCCTTTATCTTGCCCTTTCTGTGTAGCTGTGCCGCCAGCGCCAAAGCTGCTGCCGTCCCTGAAGTGGCAAATACCGTCGGAATCCGTTCTCCGCCGATCTGTTCTTCCGCACGACGCAGTTCGCGGCGAATCCAGTCCTGCATGCGCATCACTTCTTCCGGCCGGGGCGGATCATGCCGTAGAAATTCCCGCGTCAAGCGCACCGCGCCCAGCGGCAGGCTGACCATCTCGCGAATCGCCGAATGGTCGGAGACGGTAATCTCGCAACTGCCGCCGCCCAGATCGATCAGCAGGCAGCGCCCTCGCGCGGCAGGCTCATTGGACACCACGCCCAGGTGAATCAACCGGCCTTCTTCAAGGCCCGAAATAATCTCCACCCGCCAACCAGTCGCGGAATGCACCCAGGCAAGAAACGCCTGCTGATTTCTGGCGTCGCGCAAAGCGCTGGTTGCAACCACCCGCAGCTGATCGACGGCGTGGGCCTGTACCGCCCGGTGAAAGCGCCGCAGTGCGCGGATCGTGTTCGCCATCGATTCCGGCGAAATCATTTCGCCTTCAAATACGCTTTCTCCCAGCCGCGTAATCTCGCGGTCCTCATGCAATGTCTTCAGCCGGTGGTTCCGCGCCGCGGCGATTTTCAGCCGCACGGAGTTCGATCCAATATCGATAGCCGCGTATGTTGTCGTTTCTGGAGTTCGCACTGTTCCCACGATTGCAAAATTACACGAACATCCGGTGAATGTGGACCAAGAATGGACTGCTATCCTAATTTTGTTTGCAAATCATGCGCATGAGACCTGTCGAGCCTGTTCCCATTTCTGCCGCTGCCCCTCCCCCAGCCGCCGACATCGTCGCATCTGCTTCGGCTGGCTTCCCTCTTTCCCGCCGAGCAGAGTGGCTGCTGATCTTCACTGTCTTCATCGCCGTTTATTTTGCCGCTCTATTCACACCTTCGCTGATTGACGATGCCGACGCGACCCACGCGCAGGCGGCGCAGCACATGGCGCTCACCGGCCATGTCGTCACGTTGATGGTCAATGGCATCCGCTATCTCGAAAAACCGCCGCTTCCCTACTGGTTGGTCGCAATCGATTACCGCATCTTCGGCTTTAACGCGTTCGCGACTCACCTGCCCGAAGCACTCGCGGTCCTGGGCTGTGCGATTTTAGGCCTTCTGTGGGGACGCCGCGCCTACACCGAGCGGGCTGCATTTTATTCCGCACTCGCTTTTCTCACCGCGATCGGTGTTTTTCTATTTACCAGAATTTTTATTCCCGAAGTGATCCTGACGTTGCTGGTCGCGCTGGCCCTCTATTTGTCTTTAACTGGCCTTGAAGACCGTCAGCCCGCGCGTATCTACGCGACCTATGCACTGCTGGCGTTGGCGCTGCTTACCAAAGGGTTGATCGCGCCAGTCTTCTTTCTGGGCGGGATGATTCCGTATCTGCTGATCACCGGGCAATGGCGTCGCTGGCGAGAATTTCGCCTCCTCACCGGAATTCTGCTATTTCTCGCGATAGCCGCACCCTGGCACATTCTCGCTGGCCTGCATAATCCCGATCAGGGGCATCCGGTCGGCAACATCCCGTCTCAGAACAATGTTCACGGGTTCTTCTATTTCTATTTCATCAACGAGCACGTCCTGCGCTTCCTCGGTAAGCGCTATCCACGCGACTACAACAAGATGCCCGGCTATCTGTTCTGGAGCGCACATCTGATCTGGCTGTTTCCCTGGAGCATCTACTGGCCGGCCACACTTTATGCCGCATGGCGAAAGCGCCGCGCGTCGGGCGAGTGGTGGGGATGGAAACGTCGCCGGCACCTGAACTTCGCGGGAAAGACGACGCTGCTGCTGGCTCTCTACGCCGCATTTATTCTGCTGTTTTTTTCTCTTTCCACGAATCAGGAATACTACACATACCCGGCATATTTCCCTCTGCTGGCACTCACTGCGATGGCGCTGGCCAATCTGGAAATCCAGACGGCCGATTCCCGATCCAAAACAGCCATCGACATGCGCTGGCTGGAGATCGCTCATGCGATCTTCGCGCTGGTCGGCTTGGTCGTAGCCGGTTTGCTTGCTTATGGGCTCTGGTCGTCGCGGCGTCTTCCGTTTGAACCCGATATCGGCGCGCTCCTGGCCCATCGTGACGTGGGCGGCTATTCGCTCTCCATGTCCCATTTTTTTGACCTCACCGGGCCGTCCTTCGCCGCATTGCGGCTTCCGGCGATCCTCGCCGCGATCACATTCCTTGTCGGCCCGACAGCAGCATGGTGGATGCGCATCCGCCGCCAGCACCTGCGAGCGACCTTTACCACGGCAATTACGGCAGCCATGTTCCTGGTTGCCGCGCACATCGCCTACGTCCGCTTTGAGCCGATGATGTCCTCGCGCGCAATGGCACGCACCATCAACCGTATCGCCTCCCCGCAAGATCAGCTGATCCTCTACGGCGACCAGTCCTACGGATCGTCGATCGTCTTCTATACGCAACGACAGGCCTATCTGGTGAATGGCCGCACCACGTCGATGGAATGGGGATCCTATTATCCCGACGCGCCGCACATTTTTCTCGACGACGCCCAGTTGCTGGCGGCGTGGGGCACGGGACCGCGCAAATTTCTATTCGTTCCGCCGGATCACGGATATCGTGACCATGTCAAAGCGTTCCTCGGTGACAAAAAGCGTGCCTATCTGGTGCAGGAAGTCTCCGACAAGGTACTGCTGACGGACCGTCCGCTCAATCCGCTGCAACAGGCAGAGATTCCGCACTCGGGCACTCCTCGCTTGTAAGCCGGTGTAGGATGCCCTGCTCCATGACAAGTGCTGCCACGCAGGCGAGATAAGGAATCAATTCTCCATACAGCCGAATCTCCACAACGATGGCATAAAAAAACATAATGCCAAACCACGCTGGCAAGGTCCATAACCAGATTCGCAGCGTCCGGTCCTGGATCCGGGTGCGATAGACGAGAATGGGAAGAATCGAATAGCAGCCCACCGCCAGCATTTGCGGCCATGCCGGCGGCCACACCAACAATGTGGTATTGATAGCGATGGCCGGAATGCGCGCGAAATGGTTTTGCGCAAATTGATGGTTCACAAAAATGTGCCAGCCAGTCCAGTACATCCCCAGCAGCACAACGACCGCAAGCGTTCGCGGCGCATAGACCCGCCGCCAATCTGGCGCGCTTCCGTCCGTCACCGCCGCAAGCACAAAGAACAATAGAAGCAGCAGCGTTGTTTCCCGATTCAGGGTGGCGACCACAAACAAGACGGCGAACAGCAGCGGGTGCTTGCGAAAGTAGATCAGGTACAGACCCGCAGCAAAGAAGCCAAGACTCGGCATGTCATAGTAGAAGCGATATGGATGCAGAGCGACCAGCACATAACTGACCGCGCAAAAGACAAGCATCAGCGGATAGACATACGCCGTCAACAGGCGGCGCTCAGAAGCTGCATCATAGATGCGTGTTGTCACCCATCCCGCAACAGCAATGCCCACTGTATCGGTAATGGCGAAGATGAAGGTCTCTGGATAAAGATGGGACCGATAGAGCGGCGTAATTCTTGAGAGCACGTCCGCAAGATAGATGAGGAACCGATTGTGATGCGCCCATCGCAACGCCAGCATCATCAGGATTCTCGTCTGGCAGGGCGTCACCTCCAGCCCGTTCTCGTATTTCTCCAGATGCAAAAACGGCATCATCCGAGAGTGATACACCCATACCAGCTGGATGGTGGCGAGCAGGTATAGTACACGTGTCAGCGTGCGGTGTTCGCCCTTCCCGGAAACGGCCCGGGCTTCCACGGCGGACCTCATTTTGTTTCCTTCACGAGCACCGCGGTCTTCTCAAACAGCACCGCCGTCTTGTCCTGATAATCGATCCGCCATCCCGGCGTGTTTCGCAGCAGATAGCTGAGCGGCGCGTCTTTCTGGAAAAGAACATAGCGGATGGAATATTTGTCGAAGATGCGATACGTGTCCTTCAACTGCACCGCATTGAGATAGTCGGCCAGCACGCCATTGTGTTCGAAGATATCGACGCGGGAATCCACAAACACCGGCGCCTGCCGCACATTCCAGATGAGATATCCGCCCCATTCATACTGGGTAAAAACATTTCCGTTGGGATGAAAGCGTTGCAGCGCGCCCAACGCTTCCTGTGGATACTCTTTGGACCATGCCGATGTGAGCCGCCGGTTGGTCGGAAAAAGACAAACTATAGTCGCCGCCAATCCAGCCATAATCGGCAGGTTCAACCACGGCTTTTCGCGCTCCGCATGGTAGGGCATCCATTCCGCCAGGTCCTTCGCCAGCAGAGGCAGGATCAGAATCGCAGCCAAAAATAAAAATCGCGAATATGTCAACGCCGCATAAAAGCCCAGCAGCAGAAACGCAATTTCATGCAGCATCCACTTTCTGCGCCGGAACAATTGCAGCAGGATTGTCCCCGCCATCACCGCCAGCACAATCTTCCCGCGCGGCGAATGAAAATCCACGCTCCTCCACTCCGCAACATTGGCGATATTCAATTTCTGGCGAAACGCCATGTCGAAGGGATAGGCAGGCAGCCGCCAGCCATACGGATTGCAGAACAAAGCAAGTACCGACAATCCTGATACCCAAAGCAGCTTCCGTCGTTGCGGTTTCGGCCAGCGCTTCGCTGCAATCAGCCCCCAGGTTCCCTCCACACAGCCGCAGCCCACGAACAACCCCAGCAGCACCAGCCCAATCATCCACGAGCCATGAAGATTCACCCAGAACAAAAATAGCAACGGCAGCCATGCCGTAAAGTCGAAAGACGTTGCGTTTCCTTGTCCTTGTTTCAACCCCATCTCGAATCGGTATAGGATCGCCAGTTCCACGACGAGGCATATCCAGCCGAACAATAATGTACGTGGACCAAAAGAAACATCGGCCAGAAAGATCGCCAGAAATGCCACGACAAACGAGGCCTTCACGTTCTTCGATTGCAGATGCCCCAGGCCAAAAATTCCCAGCAGGACAGTTTCAATCGCAACCAGCTCAACCGCAAAAACTCCGTGGGGACCAAACCATCGCTGCCCAAGATAAAACGGAATCTCCGCCAGCCATTCCGAATCGACCCATGGTTTGCCGCGGGTCGTGAAGGAATATAAATCCTGCCGCAAAAAAGAATGCGTGTGGAAGAAGACTTCCGCGTTCCGCAGATGCCAGCAAATATCTGGATCGGCAATCGTTTTTTGAAGAACCAAAAAAACGACGGTCGCCAGCAGCACCACCAGCATAGCCGGAAAACTGCACATCTTTTTTAGCAGATATCTGCGCTGGAATTGCTCAGATACCGCCTTCACCGGCGTTGTTACACAAGTAACCATGCTGGGCTAGAATTCTTCCCTTCAACGAAATTCATGTTGCAAGATATTACGGAAGTTATCGGCAAATTGTGACCAAGCTGTAGTTACGCCGGGATGAGGGCGAAGTCGGAGGCCCCCGTAGCCGATATGTCCCCTACAGGTGAAAATCCCTCGACAATTCATGTTGCGTCCATTTCAAATACCGTGGTTCCAGCGCTTCCGACGGACAGATGGCCAGAGCCTCCTCGAAACTGCCGTCTTCCTGCCGATTCTGATCCTGCTGATCGCCTACGCCGTCGATTTCGGCTATTTCTTTATCGTCGCCGCCAACCTCACCTCCTCGGCGCGCAATGCCGCGGAGTATTCCGTGCTGGGCTACGTCACCCCGGGCCAACTCTCCCTCGCCTCCGCTGGCCCCATTACCGACACCACCACCATCGCCGGCCTGGCCGTGGGCGACCTCTCCAGCCTGGCCAGTTCCTCGACCACTACTACGGTCGAGGTCTGCTCAAAAGAGATCGGCGTCACCAACAATGTGACCCAGTGCTCCAGCTTTGGCCCCACCGGCGCCAGCTACACGCCGTCCACCGATCCTGAAGCGCCCACATTCCTGCTGAACCGTGTGGACGTCACCTACACCATCCACCCACCGATTCCGCTCAGCTTTTTCTCGTACTCGCTGGTACCCTCGCTCAAATTCCATCGGCAGGTTTCAATGCGGGTGCTGGATTGATGAAGAGTGTCCATTCCATTTCGATCGCTACCCGGAAAGTGCGCCGGTTTCTCCATCGCGCGCGATCGGAAGAAGGTTCCCTCATGATCGAAACCGCGGTCACACTGCTGATTGTGATTCCGCTGGTTTTCTGGATGTTTGAGCTTTGCATGCTGACATACACCTACAGCGTGCTGGGAGATGCCGCTCGCCAGGGCGTCCGCTATGCTGTCGTCCACGGTTCAGACAGCAGCATCTGCAGCGGACCCAGCGTCGGATGCTCCGATTCGAGCGGAGCCAACGTCATATCGCAGGTAAAGACGGCCGCGGTCTATTCTTTCCACGACATCTCTAACATAGAGGTTACGGTCAGCTATCCCGACGGTAGCTCAACGCCGCCTTCGCGGGTCAATGTCGCCGTTCAATACACCTATGTGCCCTATATCAAACTGCCCGGAATCACCCAGACGGTGAATTTAAATGCGGAGGGACGCATCGTTTACTGAACGTTTTCCCTGCGAGACTGCATATGCAAAAACAGAACCACAACTCGGCGCAATTCTCCCCAACCCCCATCGAAAGCCGGGAGTCCGGGCAGATCATGGTCTCTCTGCTTCTCATGCTGACGTTGTTTTTGCTCGCCATCATTGGCTTCGCGGTGGATTTCACCAATCTGTGGTTTCACCGGCAGGCAGCGCAGACTGCCGCCGACTCGGCTTGCCAGGCGGGCGCCTCGGATATGTACCTGGCGATCTATAACGCATCCTCAGGTCTGTCTGCGCCTAACATGGGATTCACCGTCGGAACCTCGGGAGATTGCAGCACAAACGCCGGCGTGGGCAGCATCTGCTTCTATGCCAACGCCAACGGCTATAATGGAGCCGGTCTGTCTTCCGGAGTATCGAATTCCGTCGCCTGGACCTTTCCTGCTTCTGTCAATGGAGTTACAGCACCGCCCACTTCGATTACCTCCGATCCTTTTCTCAAAGTGACGGTCACGGAGAACGTAAAGACCTACTTCCTCTCCACGCTTCGGGGCACGGCCTATCAGAAGGTTAGTGCTTCCTGTACCTGCGGACTGCTGCAGGAGCCGAAAGCCGCTCCGGTCATGGTCTTGAATCCCAACGCATCCGGCGCCTTCTCCCTTACCGGGGGCGGACGCCTCTCCATTGTCGGCGGCCCGCAGCGGGGACTGCTGGTCAACTCCAACAGCAGCACCGCAATCTCCTGCTCTCCTTCAGGAATCATCGACACCAGCCTGGGGGGTCCCAGCGATAAAGGCTCTGACGTTGCCGTCGCCGGAGGCCCCACCTCCGCGCCGACAACCTGTTATGGCGGAGGATTCAAAGGAGGATCTACCGGATCGTGGTACGGATCGGTGCTGCCGATCGTCGATCCGTATGCGGGTGTCGCTGCCCCCACGTCCGTGAAATCCATTGTTCCAACCAGCGGATTGAATGGAACCTCCGTGCAAAAAGCCCAGAGTATGTCAGTGGCTGGGCAGGACGGCTGTCCCGATACAAAGAATCCATGCATTGAATTTTCGCCGGGATACTATCCCAACGGAATCACCACCGGCAATTATCAAACGTACATTTTCTTACCCGGCATCTATTACATGGGCGGTTCACTGACCGCTGGCCATAGCGCGACTGTGCGGATGGCGACGCCTTGCACGCCCAGTTGCAGCCCGCTTTCCAGCAACGTGGGTCAGCAGACGGACGGTCTCATGTTCTATTTTTCTTCCGGTTCGATCAATCTGAGTGGATGTTCCGGTTGTGCCAGCTCGTCGATTATCCCTGTACCTTCGACCGCCCTGACCTGCGATGGCAGCACGCCCAACAGTGGGCTGGGGATGCCCAGCAGCATCGACGGAAACGTCCTCATCGCGCAATGCACCGCCAATGGCACCTACTGGGACACGGGAGGCGATACCACCGATTTACGAGGCAATCCCGGCAGCCGCGGGATTCTGATCTATCAGGCCCACGACAATACCGCTTCCGTCTCGTACGGTGGCTCCGGCAGCTTGGCCTTTTCCGGCTCTCTCTATCTCCACTCCACCAGTTATAGCGACGTGTTGAATATCAGCGGCGGAGCCAGCAGCGGCACTTACATCCTGGGCCAGATCGTCGCCGATGAAATCAACCTCAGCGGCAGCGGCGCGATCAATCTGGCGCTGAATCCAGCCAAATCCACCGAACTGCTCAAAATCGCCATGCTGCAGTAAAGCGGCTTCGCACCCTCTGACAAATTGGTCATCCCTCAAGCGGAGTAGACGGGAGCTGCGGCTTCATTCCCATTCTGAAACACCCTTCGCCTTTTCATTTCGGTAACATCGCATGTTAACTTTTCAGATTCATTACTTGAGTACTTTCAGTAATCAAAATATTGATTACTATTTGTGCCGATCTAGATAGCATTCACCACACGAACCCATACCAGAAAGCCTCATTCGTTCCCTCGCAGGGGTTCTCCGTTCGAGGCTGGCTGGCGAGATCGTCCCTAAGGAGAAAAACATCATGAACACTGCAAAAGAACTCTTTGTCCGCCTGGTTCAAGAAGATTCCGGTCAGGATCTCATCGAGTATGCCCTGATCGCCGCTCTGCTCGCGCTCGGTGCCGTTTCCGGCATGAAGACGCTTTCCAATAATATTGGCAGCGCCTTCAATACAGTTGGCAACACGCTGAGCAATTCTCTCAGCTAGTCCTTCGGCCAGGGACTTTTTAACATTCGTACCCAACCCGGAAAAAGGGCTGTGGAGAACGATGGCTCTCTATGCCATCGCCACCGCAGCCCTTCCGGCTTTCCTACGCCCGTCGAGCGATAACCCGCGCCTCGTCTCGATGACCAGCAATTCCAAAAAGAGTGTTGTAGCTCTGCTCGCACTTTTCCGATAACTACCAGTACAAACACTGAACCCATTGCCCGGCTGTCGTTTCGATTGAACAAAAATTTATGACGCATCTCTCCCCCAGCTTCTTCTTCTCCACCCCGGGCTATCTGCTGCTGGCCGCGCTTTGCGCCTCCATCGGCATGGTGTGGGACGTGCGCACGCGACGCATCCCGAATTTCCTCACGGTTTCTTTCTTCCTGCTAGGTCTTTTGTTGCATCTGGCCACAGGCGGAGTAAAGGCTGCCTCCCTGGCGCTGGCTGCTGGCCTCATCGGCGGCGCAATCTTTTTAATTTTTTTCATCGCGGGCGGCATGGGTGCGGGAGACGTCAAGCTGATGGCCACCGTCTGCTCGATCGCCGGCTTCGGACATTTGATCGAGATTTTTATCGCCACCGCGCTCATCGGCGGCCTGTTTGCGTTGGGGTTAGCCATTCTTCGCGGTAGGCTGAAATCGACGCTGGCGAATGTCTGCAAACTGGTCGGCCATCACGCCGCGATGGGTTGGATGCCGCATCCCGAGCTGAATGTGAATCAGCCGGCAACGCTGCGTCTGCCGTATGGCGTCGCCATTGCCGCTGGATGCTGGATTACTTTTTTTGCACCCAGGATGTTGGGATAAGGCGACGATGCTGATTACACGAAAATTAACCTCCGCATTCCTCGTCGCTCTGATCATTTCCGGGCTTTGCACCCTGCTGCTCAGTAAAAAGCTTCGAAGCCACGAACCTGTGGTGCGCAAGCAGCAATACGTCGCCGCCGCGACCTCGCTTACCGCCGGAGAGGTCCTCAAAGACGACAAGCTGAAGCTGGTGGACTGGCCGCAGGACTTCCCCTTGCCGGGCGCTTTTCTGAAATCGAAAGATCTTGTTGGCCGATCCGTTCTCTATCCGCTGGCCGCCGGGGAACCCATCCTCGACCGCGACCTGATGATCCCCGGCATGGGGCTTACGGTAAAAATTCCCGATGGAATGCGAGCAGTCGCACTTCGTTCGGATGAAGTGGTCGGCGTGGCCGGATTTCTTTTTCCCGGCTCGCACGTGGATGTGCTGGTGACCTACCGGTCGGACAAATCTCCGGAACCGGTAACCGCAACCGTCCTGCAGGATGCCGAGGTTCTCGCTGCCGGCCAACAGGTGCAACCCAATCCTGACGGCAAGCCGGACACCGTCAACGTGGTTACGTTGCTGATGAAACCGGACGATGCCGAAAGAGTTGTGCTGGCAAGCACACAGGGGACGATCCACTTTGTGCTGCGCAACAGCGAAGACCATGACCAGGTTCCTGACGACGTCATCAAGTTGTCGCAATTGATTCCCGGAACCGATGCGCAGCATATTCTGCTCCGCCCGAGAACGATTCCCAGGCAGAAATCTTATGTGATCGAAACAGTCCTGGGCGACAAGACCAGTGCCACCAGCTTTCCCGAGTAACCCGATGAATGTGCGAATTCCAATCTGCCGTATCGCTCTCCCTCTGCTGCTGGCCCTGTGCGCAGGACAGAACCTTCCCCTGCGCGCACAGAATCATCTGCCGGCGGTTTCCCATCCGGCGTTTCTGGCCGATACGCCGTCACAGCTGCGGCCGGATGGAAACGCGCAGAACCTTCGCCTGCTCGTCGGCCATTCCATTTTTCTGAAAACGACGAATCCGCTGCGTCGCATCTATGTCAGCAATCCGCAGCTGCTGCAATCCTTCATCTCCAATCCAAAGGAAGTGGTGATTACGGCCAAGACTCCCGGCGTCGGCACCCTGGCGCTCTGGGATAACGCCGGCAATTCCTCGCTCTATACCGTCTCCGCGGATCTTGATGTCGCGGCGCTGCGTGCTTCCATCCGACAGGCGCTGCCAGGGCAGGACATTAATGTCGAAGCGCGGGAAGGAAAAATTTATCTCTCGGGCACGGTCTCCGGCGACGACGCATATAAGGAGGCCAACCGGCTCGGCTCTCTTTACTCGCAGGACCTGGTCAATTCGCTCCACGTCACCTACGTCCATCCAAAGCAAGTTGAGTTGAAAGTTCGCATCGTCGAGATCGACCGCACCAAGCTGGCGCAATTTGGCTTCAATTTTTTCAGCACCGGCTCCAACATGTCGACGATTTCCACCCAGCAGTTCAACAGCGTCGGACTAACCCAGGACAGCAACGGAGCAGCCAAGATCGGAGTCAGCAGTCCGCTCAATCTTTTCTTTTACAACGCCAACCTGAATGTCGGCGCAACTGTCGCCGATCTGGCTGCGCACAACGTTTTGCAAATTCTCGCCGAACCAACGATCACCACCATCAACGGGCATGAAGCGTCGTTTCTTTCCGGCGGCGAGTTTCCCTACCCCGTCATTCAGGGCGGCGGCGGCACGTTCGCGTCGGTCACGATCATGTTTCAGCCTTATGGCGTCAAGCTGGACTTCACCCCCACCGTCAACGTCGACGGCACCATTTTGTTGAAGGTAAATCCCGAGGTCAGCGCGCTTGACTACAGCAACGCGGTCACTATTTCCGGGTACACGATTCCCGCCATTTCCACACGCCGGGCCAGCACGGAGGTCGAACTGCGCGATGGCGAAAGTTTCAGCATCTCCGGCTTGCTGGATCATCGCACCACCGTCCTGTTGAGCAAAGTGCCCGGGATTGCCGATGTGCCGGTGCTGGGCCAGCTCTTCCGGTCGAAAAACAATACTCACTCGGTCGTAGAGCTCGTGGTGATCGTTACCGCCACCGTCGTCGATCCGTTACACACAACTCCTCATCCGGTTGCCCCAAAGATGGCAGTTCCGAACCTGAGTGTGGACGCATTCGATCAGTCCAACCCCAAGGATGGCAAGAAATGAAAATGGCACGAGAGCGTTCCCTGTGATGATGAAACACAATAACTCGGCTCCCGCGCGGTTTACGGTTTTTACGATCTGCGTCGACGAGGAAATAGTGGCCAACGTTATGGACGGATGCGCCTACGCACCCGACACGGAGTTCGCCGGCGATTTTCCCGATTACATCGCCCGTGGCCGGCGTCCGCAATTTTCCCAGCGGGTAAAAGATTCGGCCGCCTCCATCGCCATCATCGACTTCGACCGCGACCCCGAAAAGGCCGCCCAGTCTGCGGAGATCGTGCACCAGGCACTGGCGGGAAAAATCGCCGTCATCGCCATGTCCAGTTATCGAGATGCGGAACTGGTTCTCCACGCGATGCGCGCCGGATGCAGCGAATTCCTGACCCGGCCATTCGATCTTGCCCAGTTCACCGAAACCGTTGTGCGAGTTGAATCCCGCTTCGCCGCCGCACCGGAGGCGCCCAAGAACGCCGGGAACGTGATCTCGTTTTTCGGTGTGAAAGGCGGTGCCGGGACCACCACGCTGGCCGTCTATCTGGCCACATTTCTTGTTCGGCAGCATCGCAAGAAAGTGCTGCTCATCGATCATCACCACCAGCTCGGGCATGTCTGTCTGTATCTGGGCTTAAAAGAAAATCCCTACTATTTCGATGAGTTGTTGCGCAATGTCGACCGGCTCGACGTCGAGCTACTCGCCGGTTTTCTCACGCGCCATCCCAGTGGCCTCGATCTGCTTCCATCCCCGGATACCTGCGCCACTCGATACAGTTGCAGCCCTCAGGACATGGAACATGTACTGGACTTTCTGCGCGGCGAGTACGACTACGTTCTGCTCGATTCGTCGCTCGACTATCAGGATGTCAACTCGACCATCGTGGATTGTTCCGACGAAGTCTACCTGGTGGCTACGCCGGACGTGGCCGCACTGCGGGATCTTTCGCGTCATGTCGAAAACTTCGGCCTCGACGCCCACGCCGCCCACAAAGTGCGTATCGCGCTGAACCGTTCCTCTTCGCACGATGCCGTCAATAAAGAACAGGTGGAAAGCGCTGTCCGTTTTCCGGTCTCCATCAGCATTCCCAATAACTATATGGAGCTGGTTCGGGCCCTGAATGCGGGAGAACCGCTCTCCCCGCAACGGCGGTCCGATTTCACTACCCAGATCGGCAAATGGGCCAATAAGGTGGTGCATTCGCATTCCAGTCCGGAAGCGGATGTGAAGAAGAAAAAAAGCTTTGCGTTCTGGAGGTAATCAGTGAGGCCATCGACACACATCGGCAATCGGCTCGGTCCCGCAAGCGAAGATGCTTTCCTGGCGGATGCCGTCGTTTCCATGAGCACGCCGAACCGCGATGCGCTTCCCGCGCCTCTCCCACAGTCCGTTTCGCTAAAAACGCAGCAGGAGATCAAAACCGCCGTCCATCAGCAATTGATCAAGCGGATGGACCTGGAAAAACTGGCATTCATTCAGGAGAATCTCTCCGCGCAACGGCAGCTTCTCGCTCTCATTCTGCAATTGATCACCGAGCACGGAATCCCTTTAAGCGCGGCCGAACGGGAACGGCTGGCGAAAGAGGTCATGGATGAAGTCTTCGGCCTGGGACCGCTCGAACCATTGCTGCAGGACCCGACGGTTAACGACATCCTGGTCAACACCTGCGACACCGTCTATGTGGAGCGCCGCGGCATCCTCGAAAAAACCAATATTGTCTTCAAAGACGACAGCCATCTGATGCACATCATCGACAAGATCGTCTCAGCCGTCGGCCGCCGCATTGATGAGTCCTCGCCAATGGTGGATGCCCGTCTGAAAGACGGTTCCCGCGTCAACATCATCATTCCGCCGCTCGCTGTCGATGGCCCCATCCTGTCCATCCGCCGCTTCGGCAGCACACCGCTGATTGCCGACGACCTGCTGCGCAACCGCGCGCTCACTCCGCAGATGCTCGAGACTCTGAAAGGCGCGGTCCGGGCGCGCATGAATATCGTCGTCTCGGGCGGCACCGGCGCCGGAAAAACCACGTTGCTGAATGTGCTCTCCAGTTTCATTTCGGAGCGGGAGCGGATCGTCACCATTGAAGATTCCGCCGAGCTTCAGCTCAAGCAGGATCACGTTGTCCGGCTCGAATGCAGACCGCCGAACGTAGAAGGCCGCGGCGCGATCCGGCAGCGGGAGCTGGTCATCAACGCCCTGAGAATGCGTCCCGACCGCATTGTGCTGGGCGAGGTGCGCGGCGAAGAAGCGCTCGACATGTTACAGGCCATGAACACCGGTCACGACGGTTCGCTGACCACCATCCACGCCAACAACCCGCGCGAAGCCATCGCCCGCATTGAAACGATGGCCATGATGGGAAATGTCGCTCTGCCGGAAAAGGCCATCCGCCAGCAGATCGCGGCTGCCGTCCATCTCATTGTCCAGGTGTCGCGTATGAGCGATGGAACCCGGCGCATTACTCATGTCAGTGAACTCACCGGCATGACCGCCGACGTTATCAGCATGCAAGACATTTTCCTGTTCGAAAAACAGGGACTTGCCGGCAATGGAAAGGTCAAAGGAAAGTTCTACGCAACCGGAATCGTTCCTAAATTCGCCGAAAAGTTGAAAGCTTGCGGAATCAATTTGCCTCTAAATTTACTCGACCACTCAATGGAAGCCTGAACCGTAGTTTGTAACCGCAAAAGATTTTGCCGGAGCCGATTGTATGCTTTTGCTTTTCGTATTTCTCGGGATGGTCATCGTCAGCTTCGCGCTGGTTGCCTTCTTTACCCGGCAAACGGAGTGGGAGAAGGCTGTCAAACAGCGCGTCGGAGACATCCAGCAGGCGCGCCATGAAGATCGAACCCGGCAGCAGGATGCGGAACGGATTCTGAAAGCTGAATCCTCCGGTGGATATTCATGGCTCGATCAGCTTCTCGAAGGCTATTCGTTCACCGCGAAATTCAAAATACTTGCCGTGCAGTCCGGTGCAAACTGGAAGATCAGCGTATTTCTTTTCTATAGCGTCGGTATAGGCACGATTGTATTTCTCGCCGGAGATCTCTTCTTTCCCGCGTTGCTGCTGGATACGCTGCTGGCGATCGCCGGTTTATGCGCTCCTTATATGTATCTGAAGCACCGGCGCTCTTCCCGTCTGCGGCAGTTCAACAATGCGCTTCCGGACGCCATTGACATGATGGCCCGCGCCCTGCGCGCCGGACATTCTCTCAGCTCCGCGATTGAGGTCCTCGCAGAACAAGCCGGCGAGGCGGTTGCCGTGGAATTTGCCGCCGTATTCCGCCAGCAGAACTTCGGCCTGCCGCTGCGCGACGCACTGCTGCAAATGGCCGAGCGTATTCCGTCAAAAGACCTGCGCTTTCTGGTGACCGCCATGCTGGTCCAGAAGGAAACAGGAGGAAACCTGACAGAAATCCTCGATCGCACCACACACGTTATTCGCGAGCGGTTGCGGATTGAGGGCGACATTCGCGTGCATACCGCGCAAGGACGGCTGACCGGCTGGATTCTTACCCTGCTTCCCGTGGTCATGCTTTTCCTGCTCAATTTAATCAATCCAGGTTATTCGCACGTTCTGCTGCACGATCCCGTCGGCCACAAGCTGCTCTACGCGAGCGCCGGGCTTCTCCTGATGGGCAGTTTCGTCATCAGCAGAATCGTGGACATTCAGGTTTAGGAATCTATGGACCTTATCTTCTATTTCGCTTTTGGCGCCATGCTGTTCTGCATGACTTTTTTCGCCATCTCGCTGGTATCCTCCACTGGCTCCAGTTCGACGCGGCGCGTCCGCGAAGTCACCACCACGGTCCAACAGATCAAGCAGCGCACCACCGCCGGTCAGCGGATGACGCAATCTCTGTTGCGCATCGCGCGCGGAGTGCGGATTCGTATCGGCCTGGCTGAAAGCGAGAACCTCCGGCAGCGGTTTATCAGCGCCGGGCTGCGTGGAACCGGGCCCATCGAAACCTACTTCGCATTGCGAATGCTGGGGCCGGTCGCTGCCATCGCCGCGGGAAGTTTTATTCCTGGCAATACGTTTCTGTGGGTTGTGGGATTGGCGGCCGCGGCCTACCTGGCGCCTGATTTCTGGCTCGATCGCGCAATTAAAAGGCGCCGGGAGCGAATTCGTAGAAGCATTCCCGACGCAATCGATCTACTCGTTATCTGCGTCGATGCCGGCCTTGGCCTGGATCAGGCCATGCTGCGTGTCGGCGTTGAGTTGAGCATCAGTCATCCCGAGGTGAATGAGGAATTTCTGCAGATTAACCGCGAGCAGCGGGCCGGAAAGCCGCGCATGGAAGCATGGCAAAGTATGGCGGACCGTACCAAACTGCCCGACATTGCCTCTTTCACCAGCATGTTGGTGCAGACGGAAAAATTTGGGACGCCGATCGCCCGCGCCCTCAGCACATTTGCCGATGGGCTGCGTCAGAAACGGCGGCAGCGCGCAGAGGAAATGGCGGCCAAGACCACCGTCAAAATGATCTTTCCGCTGGTGCTTTTCATTTTTCCCAACATGTTCATTGTCCTGCTCGCGCCCGCGATTTTAAGCATCGGGCGCAGCCTTGCTGTTCTGGGCCAGTGAGAGAGCGGTATTTACGAGGTTCAACAACAGAAGCCGTCAGAGAGAGGAGGAACAAACAATGGACACATCGATGATTGTTCGAGTGATTGCAGGAGTTTTTTTTGTTTTGGTTCTCGGCGCATTGATCCTGCGTCGGAAGAACAAATCTGCTTAAGAATCGACCTTTGGCAGATCCCGGAATACCAGAGAAAGGAGGACACCCATGGACACAGGCTTGTTGATTCGAATCGGCGCCGGAATTCTCTTCGTCGTGGTGCTTGGAGCTTTAATCATGCGCCGCAAAAAGAAGTCCGCATAAATGTTGGAAGTTTTCTGCGAACTTCTATCTCTGCGAGACTGGCTGACTCAGTCTTTTTAGGAGCGCCGCAACGGCGGCCTCGCGCCTGAACGCCAGCCAGTCTCATGCATTCACAACTGCCGGGCCGCCAATATGAAACAGGTATCGATTCACAACAAATCGCGTTCCACCCTGGTTGGAAAACGAATTTCCGTGGCCGACACATTTCTGACTCGGCTGGTGGGCCTGCTTGGCCGTTGTCACCTCGAACCCGGGGCAGGCTTGCTCATTCAGCCATCCTCCGGCGTGCACACCTTCGGCATGCTCTTCCCCATCGATGTCGTCGCGCTCGATCGCCAGCATCGCGTCTATGCGGTCTGGCCCAACCTTCGCCCGTGGAGACTGAGCGGCGTCAGTTGGAAGATCGCCTCGATAATCGAACTGCCCGTAGGAACGATCGAACGTTGTGACGTCGAGCACGGCGACCAGATGGAAATCTTCACGAACGGCGCCGATTCCTAATCCAATTTTTCCGGTCGCATTCCAGCAGTCATAATGCATTCGCCTACAATATGAGGTGGAGTGATGTAGTGACCAGTACCCTTTCCACTCGTTCACCATCGCATACGCGGACCTCGACATCGACGCCTCCCGCGCTGCGGCGCTTTGCCTGGTTTCTGCTGGCCTACAACGTTCTGGTGATATTGTGGGGTACGTTGGTCCGCGCCACCGGCTCCGGCGGCGGATGCGGCGATCACTGGCCGCTCTGCAATGGCGTTGTACTGCCGCAGATCGCGCGGTTCCATACGATGGTGGAATTCACGCATCGCCTGATGAGCGGCGCGACCTTGTTTTTGATTGTGGCGCTGCTGGTATGGGTCTGGAAAGCCATGCCGCGCGGTCAATTGGCGCGCGGGTTTGCGGTTGCCGCAATGATATTGGTTCTGAATGAGGCACTGCTGGGCGCGTTGCTGGTGAAACTGGGATTGGTAGGCCAAAATGCATCCATCTTCCGGGCCTTCTATCTCGGGCTTCACCTTACGAATACACTGCTCCTGCTGGCGGCGCTCGCATTGACGGCGGAATTTCTCTCGCATTCACGCGATCGCGCGACGACTTCCCTGCGGCGCGGCCAGCTGACATTTCCCACCCTCGGAATCCTGGCAACTCTGGTTGTCGGCGTCTCCGGTTCCCTGGCGGCATTGGGAGATACGCTATTCCCTTCCAGTTCCTTGTCGAATGCACTCCATCAGGATTTTTCCTCTGCCGCGCCGTGGCTGTTGCGTCTGCGCTGGGTCCACCCAGCCAGCGCCGTCATCGCCGGTGCACTAATTCTCTGGCTTCTGGTTCAGGCCTTTCGGCCGGCCGCCTCCTCGCGCCTGCGTTCGCTCGGCATCGCCGTGCTCTGCACTCTGCTTGCGCAATACGCCCTCGGCGTCGCGGACGTGCTGCTGCGCGCTCCGACATGGCTGCAGATCGTCCATCTTTTGGACGCAGATATTTTCTGGATCTTCCTGGTGCTGTTGACCGCGGAATTCTGTTTTGTCGACGCACCGCGAACCGTCGAGACGCTTGCCGCCTGAAAAACTTGAACAGCGTTTCCACTGCCATACATTGGCCTCAAAAAACATTGTTTGGTGTATTTTTGAATCACTGCAAAAATCCTCTTGCTGGAGTATCTGCTTGAAACGCTCTACCTTTCTGTCCCGATTCACTCTCAGGCTGCTATCCGGTATCGTTCTTCTTCTGCTCATGCAGAATTCGCAGGCCTTCGCCCAACAGGCCACTATTGAGCCCTATGCCTTTTCTCCGCAGGCGCAAAAGGTTATCGATCATCTGAACACCTTGGACTCGATTTCCGCACGGGACTGGAAGTATCATCTTGCCGATATCGATCACGGCGAGCGCCCCGATCTCGACACCAGCGGATGGCAAACCATCCACACCCGCTTTATCGCGACAAAAGATGCGTTGTGGCTGCGCCGCTGGATTGAGGTGCCGAAGACGCTGAACGGCTACGACATCACCGGCGCGCAAATCTGGTTCCAGATGCAGGCTCGCGCCAACGGTCCCGCTCCCATCATCCTCTACTACAATGGCCGGCGCGTCGCCATGGGAGCGGACCTGGAGCAGCAACTGCTTTTCAGTGACGCCAAGCCAGGCGAGAAAATTCTGGTCGCTGTCAAACTGCTCGCGACTCAGGACCAGAAAGACATTCCCAATCCAACCGTCCGCGTGGTCCTCTCCGGCAACCGGCCCAACCCTGAAGATTTGGCGAAGGAATTGCAATCCGCTGCCGCCCTCTTTCCTTCCATCACGCACATCGCAGATACCTTGGAGCAGCAACAGAAGACGCTCGAAGATGCGGCTACGACTGTCGACATCGCCGCGCTCGATAAAGGCGATCAAACGGCTTTCGACGATTCTCTAAAAAAAGCGCAGACGAAACTCGAACCCCTCCGCCCGGTGTTGCAACGCTATACCGTTCACATGACCGGCAATGCTCATATCGACGCGGCTTGGTTATGGCCGTGGACGGAAACCGTCGATGTGGTAAAGCGGACGTTCGGCACCGCACTCCAGTTGATGGATGAATACCCGGACTATACCTATTCGGCCTCCGCCGCGCAGTACTACGAATGGATGCAGGACAAATATCCCGACCTTTTTCAGCAGATTCAGCAGCGCGTAAAACAGGGTCGTTGGGAGATTGTCGGCGGCATGTGGGTCGAACCCGATCTGAACCTGCCCGATGGCGAATCCACCGTGCGCCAGATTCTCGTAGCCAAGCGTTACTTCCAGAAAAATTTTGGTGTCGATGTCCGCGTCGGCTGGAACCCGGATTCCTTTGGCTACAACTGGCAGTTGCCGCAGATTTACAAGAAATCCGGCATCGATTATTTCGTCACTCAGAAAATGGCGTGGAACGATACCAACCAGCTCCCGCTGAAATTGTTCTGGTGGCAATCTCCCGATGGCAGCCGCATACTCACCTATTTCCCGCACGATTACGTCAACCAGATTGAACCGGTCCGAATGGCCACCGACCTCGCCAGAGCGGTGCAATTGAACCCCGGCCAGGATGAGCTGATGCATCTTTACGGTATCGGCGACCACGGCGGCGGCCCTACCCGCGACATGCTCGACAGCGGAATGCGCTGGATAGAACCCAACAAAATCTATCCTCATCTGGAATTCGGCGTCTCGCAGACGTTCTTCGACAGCATGTCAAAACGAGTCGCTACGGCGAACCTACCGATATGGAACTACGAAACGCTCGGCGCGGGAAAAGCCCAACTTCCGTGGACGGCGATAGCAGGAAAAATCAATGTACCGGTCTGGAATGATGAACTGTACCTCGAATTCCATCGCGGCGTGTACACCACTCAGGCCGCGCAGAAATGGAATCTTCGGCATGGCTCCCAGTGGCTCCTGAACGCAGAAAAATATTCTTCTCTCGCCTGGCTCGGCGGCATGGACTACCCTAGCGACCCGCTGACAGCGGCATGGAAGCTGCAACTCTTCAATGGCTTCCATGATCTCGCCGCCGGTTCCGGCATCGGCGTCATCTATAAGGACGCGCAAAAGCAATTCAACGTTATCCACTGGACGGCGGACGACGCAACCCACAAGGCGCTCGCCGGCATCAACGCCCACATTGACACCAACACCCATCCAGGCATTCCCATTATTCTTTGGAATCCGCTGAGCTGGAATCGCACCGATATCGCCGAAGTCCACCTGCAGATGCCGCAGGCCGAACCAAACGGTATCTCGGTACTGGATGCCGCCGGAAAGCCTGTGCCGATGCAGATTCTTTCCCAGAATGCAGCCACGCATCGATATGACCTGCTGCTCGAACCGCGCGATGTTCCTTCCATCGGCTACACGGTGCTGCATGCGGTGCCCGGTTCCCGCAAAACCGCAACTGATTTAAAATCCAGCGGCACCACCATGGAAAATTCGCTCCTCCGCGTCGTTGTCGATCCCAGTAATGGGTGCATTGACAGCCTGTACGACAAGCAATCTCATTTCGAAAGCATCGCTCAAGGAAAATGCGGCAACCTTCTGCAGGCATTTGTCGACAAGCCCCGGCAATACGACGCCTGGAACATTGACTCCAACTTCGACCAGCATGGAACCGACCTGACGATGACCGACAAAGTGGAACTCGTCGAGCAAGGCCCCGTGCGCAGCGTGGTCCGCGTCACCCGCCACTGGGACAAATCCACCTTCGTGCAGAACATCATTCTCTACTCCGGTTTGCGCCGCGTGGATGTCGTCAACGATGTGGATTGGCATGAAACTCACATCCTGCTCAAAGCGGCGTTTCCTCTCGCGGCCAGTGGTCCGAAGGCCACCTTTGAAATTCCCTACGGCAGCATCGAGCGGCCAACCACACGCAACAATTCCGTCGAAGACGCCAAGTTTGAAGTCCCGGCACAACGCTGGGCTGATCTCGGCGACGGCCAGCACGGCTTCAGCCTCATCAACGACTCCAAATATGGCTATGACGTAAAAGGGAATGTACTGCGGCTTTCTCTGTTGCGCTCTCCCGTATGGCCCGACCCAAATGCAGATCGCGGCCATCAACACTTCCGTTACTCGCTTTATCCGCACGCTGGAACATGGCAGCAGGCAGACACCGTGCGCGAGGGCTGGGACTTCAATCAAACCCTGCACGCCATGCAGATTGACGCCCACACGGGCGAACTGCCCCCGACGCATTCCTTCGTCACCGTCACCCCGGAAAATCTTGTGCTGACTGCGATGAAGAAGAGTGAAGATGGCGACAGCCTGATCCTGCGCTTCTACGAATGGGCCGGCAGAAAGACCACGGCGGAAATCACTGTTCCGAACGGCGCGACCAGTGCAACGGCTGCCAACCTAATGGAACATACAGAAGGTGCAGCACTGCCCGTCTCCGGCGATCACGTGAGTCTGCCGGTGAACCCATATTCCATCAACACCGTGCGGGTGGATTATTCAGGCCGCGGCGCCGCATTCTGGACCGCGCAGAAGTAAATTGATGGGGTCAATCTAAAGCCCGGCTGCCCGGGGGTCTCGATTTTGAGACCTCCGGGTATTCATGTCGCACAATCGATTCGCGCTACTCCAGCGGCCCTGCCCCATCCGATGCGCGGCTCTGGTAAATCTCAGCCTGAATCCCAGTCGCTCGATTATATTCAGCGTCGATCGAATCGGTAAATTGCTGTGCGTGCTCTGCGGCCACTAGATTTACCGTACAGCCGCCAAAACCGCCGCCGGTGATGCGAGCTCCATAACAACCAGGTTGCTTCATCGCCAGATTCACTAGCAGATCAGTCTCCGCACAGCTGGCCTCATAGTTGTCGCGCATGCTGGCATGGGCCCAAAGCATTAGCCGGCCAAAGTCGACGAAATCCTGTCGACGCAGCGCCTCCGCAGCTTCCAGAACCCGGCAGTCCTCGCTGATGACATGGAGACAGCGGCGAAAAATATTTCCCGGCATTTGGTGGGCAACCGCGCCCAACTGTTCTTCGCTGATATCCCGCAGCGTACGCGCTTCGGGATAATCGTTCCGTAAAATGCGGACCCCTTCCTCGACCTCCGCCCGGCGGGTGTTATATTCCCCACCGTCGGAAAGAGAATGCTTCACCATAGAATTGCAGATCACCAGCACCACTTCTTCCGGCAATGGCAGCGTTTCAAATTCGAGCGAGCGGCAATCGAGCAGGATCGCATGGCCTTTCACTCCGTAGCAGGAGGTTAGCGGATCCATGATGCCGCTTTGCGCGCCGATAAACCTGTTTTCCGCGAACTGGCAAAGTTTCGCTATCTCTCTCTTGCGCAGGTTCAGGTTCTCCTGCGCAAGAATCGCAACCGTCATTGCGACTTCTAGCGAGGCCGACGAACTGAGTCCGGCGCCGATCGGCACATTTCCGTCGAGCGTCATATCGAAGCCGCCGCAGTGTATTCCGTGCTGCTGCAGGCTCCATAGAACGCCCGCCGGATAATCGCTCCAGTGATGACGCGGCGCCGAGGGCAACTCACGCAGATCAAAATGAATCTGCTCCTGAAAGTTTTTCGAATAGATATTCGCAATCGAGTCCGTGCGCGGACTAATGATTGAAACCGTGCGAAGATCCAGCGCGGCGGGCATCACATAGCCTTCGCTGGTGTCTGTATGCTCGCCAATCAAATTCACGCGGCCCGGCGCCTGATACGGCGTGCCATCTCTATGAAAACGGTTTTTATGGACTTTTTTCAAGGATTGAAAGAAATGCATATTTGTAAACGGTTTCTAAATATTCTCATTGCAAGCGGCCAGGATGTCAAGAAAAGGCGATCAGAGCAACATCTGGATCGTCATAGGCATAAGCAAGAAAGGGGAGACGAAGGCCGTAGAAAAGTCTTGGCGGGTAATTCGATTCGTCAGGGATCTCAGCCGAAGCGGCCGGTAATGTAATCCTGAGTTTGCTGCCTTTCCGGATTTTGGAAAATCTGCTTCGCCCGGTTCAGCTCAATCAACTCGCCGTTCAGGAAGAATCCAACATAGTCTGCGACGCGAGCAGCCTGCAGCATATTGTGCGTCACAATGACGATCGTGCATGTGTTTTTGATTTCGAACAGCAGATCTTCGATCTTGGCCGTAGAGACGGGATCGAGCGCCGAACAGGGCTCGTCCAGCAGCAGCACATCCGGATCGACCGCCAGCGCCCGCGCGATACAAAGGCGCTGCTGCTGCCCGCCGGAGATACCGTTGGCGGACTGGTTCAGCTTGTCTTTCACCTCGTCCCACAGCGCGGCGCGGCGAAGACTGTGTTCCACCCTATCGGCAATCTCGCTGCGGCTGAAGCGATGCTCCAAACGCAAACCAAAAGCCACGTTTTCGAAGATCGTCTTGGGAAAGGGCGACGGCTTCTGAAACACCATACCCACCACGCGCCGCAGCGTGGTGGCCGGAATGCTGAATAAATCGCGATCTCCCAGCCGAATGCTTCCTTCAACCCGGGTACCGGGAACCTCTTCGTTCATGCGGTTCAACGTGCGCAACAATGTTGTCTTGCCGCAGCCGGAAGGCCCGATAAACGCAGTGACGCGTTTGTTGGGAACAATTAAATTGATATCTTTCAGCGCCTGATGCGAACCGTAATAGAAGTTCAGGCCTGCTACGGTAAATTGCGGCCACGGAAGCTGTTCGTCCGTCCGTTCAATATCCGAGAAACGTGCTTCATGGGCCTTCGACAGCTGGTCTAAATCAATCGCCTTCATCACAGTTTTCATAAAAAGTCGCCAAATTATCCATGAGACAGCTTCTTGCCGCGCGCTAAAACCACCCGTGCCAGGATGCTGACCGCCAGCAATCCTGAGAGTAGCACGAAGCCCGCAGCCCACGCCTGCTGGTGCCACTCGTCGTATGGAGAGATCGCGTAGTTATAAATCACCACTGGCAGAGAGGACGTGGGCTGCATCCACCCTGGACTGTTGAATTGATTTCCAAAGGCGGTAAATAACAACGGCGCTGTTTCGCCCGCCACACGGGCGATGTCCAGCATCACCCCTGTAATGATGCCGTAAATGGCCGCCGGGATGACAATTGTGAAAATTGTTTCCGATTTACTCGCCCCCAGCGCCAAACCGCCCTCGCGAAGACTGCGCGGAACCGCCCGCAGAAAATCTTCCGTGCTGCGCAAAGCGATTGGAATCATCATGATACCGAGGGCAATCCCACCCGCCAGTGTGGAAAAGTGGTGCATCGGCAAAACCACCAGCGTATAAACAAAAATTCCCATTACGACAGAAGGCACGCCATTCAGCAGGTCAGTCGTGTATCGCACCGCAAACCCGGACCATCCTCCGGCAAACTCCGAAAGATAGATTCCACCAATCAGTCCGATGGGGACGCCGATCAAGCTCGCCAGCGCCAGAAGCTTCAAAGTGCCGATGATCGCGTTCGCCACTCCCCCGCCGCCCTGTCCTACTGGAGCCGGCAGCTTGATGAAGAAATTCAGATTCAGGGCGTGCGCGCCATGCCATAGCAGATACGCCAGAATGGTGAATAGCACCGAAACCACCAGAAGCGTGCACAAACCCGTCAAACTCAGCATCGTGTAGTTGACGATCTTGCGGGTACGCGAAGGATAGCTGGCGCTCATGCCGCCACCTCGTGGCCCTTCATCGTCAGCATCAGCAGGCGAGCCAGCGCGTTGATGATCATCGTCACCGCGAACAGCACCAGGCCGAGCTCGATCAAAGCATGCAGATACAGGTCGCCGGTAGCCTCGGTAAATTCATTGGCAATCACGGCGGCAATCGTGTATCCCGGCGCCAGCAGCGAAGTCGAAACCTGGGCGACGTTGCCGATCACCATGGTCACAGCCATCGTTTCGCCCAGCGCGCGCGCCAGCGACAAAAAAATGGAGCCCATGATGCCCTGCCGCGCATAGGGTACCACCGTCTTCCAGGTGACTTCCCACTTCGTCGCGCCCAACGCCATCATGGCTTCGCGCTGCGAAATCGGCACCGCCAGCAGCACTTCGCGGGAGATGGAGACGATGAACGGCACCACCATAATCGCCAGGACTACCGCGGCTGAAAAATAGCTCACGCCGTAGAAGGTTCCCTGAAAGATCGGCAGCCAGCCGAATACTTTCTGGAAGTAAGGCATCGCCGTGCTTAGGACGGGAATTAGAAGAAAAATCCCTACCAGGCCATAAATCACGCTGGGGACCGCCGCCAGCAGCTCGATCAGGAATGTCAGCCCATTCGACAGAGAACGCGGCGCCAGCTCCGCCAGAAAAATCGCCGAACCAAGGCCGATCGGGATGGCGATCGCCAAAGCCAGTATGGAAGTCACAATGGTCCCGTACACAAATGGCCATGCGCCGAACAGTCCATTGACCGGATCCCACGTGCTGGTAAATAAAAAATGCCATCCGAAGGCGTGCCGCGCAAGGCGCGAATATACCCACAGATGTTGCACCAGCAGAGCGGTGATTACAATAATCGACCATCCGCCGGCAAAGGTGATGAGATGGAGCGCCTCATCCCCCTTGCGCAACCGTTCTAGCCAGGTTTGTTTCCGGTCAAGTCCCCGTGTTGGTACTGGGACCTCCGGAGTTGAAAGTGCAATATTGCCCATTCACTGCTCCCACAAATTGCGTGTTCAAAAACTCAGTTCTTCAGTATTGCAACTTCTTCATCTGCTGTAGTTCCTTCTGCACGACCACTCTAGGCAGGGGAGCATACGCCAGGGGAGTGGTATACCGCTGTCCATCCGTCAGAGCCCACTGCAGAAACGCCTTCAGCGCCTTCGCCTTGGTCTGATCGCTCAGCTTTTCCGGAATCAACAACCATGTATAGGTGGAGATGGGATACGCCTGCGCGCCCGGAGAATTGGTGATCGACACCCGGAAATCCGCTGGCATGGTCTTGGTAGCGCCGGCCGCGGCCTCGGTAACGGTATTCAGATCGGCTTTGACGAATTTGCCGGAGCTGTTCTGAACATCGCCATACTGGATGTGGTTCTGGATCGCATAAATCAGCTCAATGTATCCAATCGAATTCGGCAGCCGGCGAATCAGGCCGCTGACGCCTTCGTTCCCTTTTCCGCCCAGTCCTACCGGCCAGTTCACTGAAGTGCCAACACCGATCTTGCTCTTCCATTCCGCGCTTACCTTCGACAGATAATCCACCCAGCAATACGTGGTGCCGGACCCGTCCGACCGATGCACCACAATGATCCCGGCGTTGGGCAGTTTCACTCCCGGATTCGCTTTCTGGATCTCAGCATCGTTCCACTTCGTAATCTTTCCCAGATAAATGCCAGCCAGCGCGGCAGGGGTAAACTTCAATTCCGTGTTCACGCCCGCGATATTGTAAGCAGGCACATCCGCGCCCAGGGCTGTCGGAAAATGCAGAATGGCTGTTCCGCGCTTTTGCTGTGCTTCTGTCAACTGCTGATCGGTCATCGGGCCGTCGGTCGCGCCAAAATCCACTGTGCCTGCGATTAGCTGACGGATACCGCCGCCCGAGCCGATCGATTGATAGTTGACCTCCACGTTCGAATGCAATTTCTGGTACTGGCTGGCCCAGCTGGAATACAGCGGATAAGCGAAGGTTGACCCCGCGCCAGTAAGCGAAATCGGTTGCGCAAAGGCGCTTGCAGTCGTGATGAGAGCCAACGCAAGAAGGCGACGAATCATAGAGAAATCCTCTTCCGAAAAATCGAATTTTCAGGGACAACCGCCCGGGCATGTCCCCGCTTATGGTCGTTCCTTCTATTTCTAGGACATCCAGGTAAAAGGAAGATGAATTTCCGTGTGACGACGCCAGATCATCCTCAAAAGTCGCCTTTCTTTCGCTTGATTTTCGGTTCCCTCCAAAATTGGTCTAAAAGCAGTTTTCCTGTAGGGTGTATATCGAAGCGAAGATCTCCACGCCGTTTTTCCTTAAGAAAAACGGCACTTCGATGATGATTGCGATCTATAGCAACAGGAAAACTGCTCTAAAAGCCTGAAAGCGATAGACTCAACCCAAATGCCGGCAAAAATCTCTCTCCCGACTCAGGCTCCTTCTCGAAACCTCGTCCTCAGCGAACTGTTCGCAAATGGGATGCAGTCAGAAATTCGTGCGATGTCCGTGGAATGCGACCGTATCCGCGGAATAAATATGGCCCAGGGGGTCTGCGATACGGAAGTTCCCTCCCCGGTCGCCGAAGCGGCCATCGCAGCCATCCGCGACGGCCAGAATATCTATACCCGTCTCGACGGCATATCGAAGCTACGTACGTCCATCGCGCAGAAGCTCCAGCGTTACAACCAGATCAGCTGCGACCCAGACACGCAAATTTTGGTTACCTCGGGAGCCACCGGTGCCTTTCACGCCGCCTGCATGGCGCTGTTGAATCCCGGCGACGAAGTACTGCTCTTCGAACCGTTTTACGGCTATCACCGGAATACTTTGTGGTCGGTCCGCGCCAAGGCAGTTCCGGTGGTACTCGACGGTCCTCGATGGAACCTCGATCTCGACCGGCTCAGGAATGCAATCACGGAACGAACCAAGGCCATCCTCATCAACTCACCCTGCAATCCTTCCGGCAAAGTCTTTACCCGTCAGGAACTGGAAGGCATCGCCGCGCTGGCTCAGCAGCACGATCTATTCGTCATTACCGATGAGATATACGAGTATTTTCTCTGTGGCGACGCCGAACACATCAGTATCGGTTCCCTGCCTGGCATGGCGGAGCGCACCATCACCATCTCCGGATTCTCCAAAACATTCAGCGTCACCGGCTGGCGGCTGGGCTATCTTGCAGCGGACCCGCGCTGGATTCCGGCAATCGGCTACTTCCACGACCTCACCTATGTGTGTGCCCCAGCGCCGCTGCAACACGGCGCAGCCGCCGGTCTGTTGGAACTTGGCGAAGACTTCTATCGCGGACTCTCCACAGAATATGAGCAAAAACGCGACGAACTCGTTGCGGCGTTGACGGAGGCGGGCCTCACGCCCTCTATCCCCGATGGGGCCTACTACATCCTTGCCGACTCCTCCCGCATTCCCGGCAAAAATGCCAAAGAAAAAGCCCGCGCACTGCTGGCACGCTGTGGTATCGCTGCCGTCGCGGGCACGGCCTTCTTCAGCGAAGGACGGGGCGAAAATCTGCTGCGTTTCTGTTATGCGAAAAAATCCGAAGACCTGACGGAAGCCTGCCGGCGAATCCGTTCATTAAACTGGTAGCAAAGTCCCCCGGTTCAGAAAATTGCTTCAGCACTCCGTGGCGTACCCCGGGAAGTTTGGCGAAAACATCATTCCTTCCGGCCTCGGAACCAGCTTCCCATTCCGCACCCATTTGTCGCCGCGTTCCTGCAGATGCTGTACCAGCAATCCCCTCCAATGTCGTAACTGTTCCGTATACTCCGGCGCGCCCGACAGATCGTTGAGCTCATTGGGATCGGTTTTCAGATGGAATAACTGCTCTTCGCCATGCATGGCGTGATACAGATACTTCCAGTTCCCGTCCGTCAGGCCATTCCAGTGGATTTCCGGGCTATAGCAAATGTTGTGCTCCAGATCGATATACTCGCGCCATCCTTCCCCTTTGCTTTTCACCAGGCGCAGCAGGCTCCTGCCTTCAATACTTTCCGGAATGGGCGCACCGGCGGCATCGAGAAAAGTCGGCAATACGTCGCGAATCTCTACCGGATTCGACATCACTTGCCCGGCAGCTCCCAGTCCCATACCGGAAGGCGCGCGCATCAGCATCGGAATATGCGCGGACTGTTCATATCCGTAGGCTTTGCGCCAGAGGTTCTGGTCTCCCAGCATGTCTCCGTGATCGGAGATAAACAGGACCAATGTCTGGTCGAGCATCTTTCGCCGTTCCAGCACATCCAGAATGCGTCCAATCTGTTCATCCACGAAACTCGCGTTGCCGTAATAGCACTGGCGGGAGCGCCGAATCGACTCCGGCGACAATTTTCCATGCCAGATATCGTTCGAAGCATCACTCAATGGCGCATAGCGGCTGGCCCAGGCTCCAACCTTGGCTTCCGGCAGAGTTACGTCTGCATACATCTTCGAAAAACGTTCCGGCGGATCATACGGGCTGTGGGGACGAATAAACGACACCTTCAGAAAGAATGGCTGCGGACGGTCATACATCTGGAGAAACCGGGTGGCCGACTCGCCGGTCCAATGCGTTGCATGCAGTTCCTCTGGATAAACAAACGTTCTGCCGCGATGGTCGTTCCATCCTAGGCCAGTTGCATGGGGATCTTTATCGGGAAGCTGCGACCAGAACCACGCCTCATAGTCGGACCGTTCTTCCGGCGAAGCTGGCGACTGAAATTTCTCATTGTGAAACCAGTAGCTGCAATGCTCGTCGCAAATCAGATGGTGATATCCATGTGGATTGCGGATGGGATTGTAGTGATTCTTGCCGATCGTAGTCGTATAGTAGCCTGCCGTGGCCAGCGCACTCGCCTTCTCCACTGGATAGGGCCGCGTCGCCATTTTTGTATAACCGAGCATTCCATGTTTCCACGGTCCAAGGCCGGTCAGCAGCGCCGTTCGTGCGGGAATGCACGTTGGGGTCGTGGTATAGGCATTGGTAAAACAGATGCCTTCTTTTCCCAGGCGATCCAGGTTCGGCGTTTTTATATGGGGATTCCCATAAATTCCGGTGCAGTCCATGCGCCACTGGTCCGCCATGAGCAGCAGAATATTTGGCCGGTCGCGCTGGATTGTGGGAGGAAAATTTGCGGAGGCCGTATTTTGCCTGGAAGCAATCTCTTCGCCGGCAATTGGTTTGACTCCGCTGCCCACGACCGCAGCTCCACTCAATGCGATAAAACTGCGCCGATTCATACGCTGCCTCAGGGGACGTTGAAATCTTAATTGAAAGAATAGCGGCTATGGCAGTAAGACGCCAGCGCACAGGACACAGTTCCCGTTTTGAATAATTTTCCATCCAACACTTCTGGCTTCGTCAAGCACGGATGAATATGAAACACTCTCTACTTGAAATGGATGGGAGAAAGAAACTTGAGCAGGAAGACCATTCCCGTCGTGCATCGCCCTATCGCTCGCTGGACGAGCCCCTTCCTCCGCTTTTTCCGCATTGAAAGCGCAGGCGGAATCCTTCTGCTCGTCTGCAGCGTTGTCGCCATCGTCTGGGCGAACTCCTCGGGCGCGGACTTCTATGCGTCCCTCCTGCACATTCCCATCAGCATCGGCTTCGGCCGCCTGCATGTATCGGAGGATCTGCACTACTGGATCAACGACGGCCTGATGGCGATCTTCTTCTTGTTCGCCGGACTTGAAATCAAGCACGAAATGCTGGTGGGAGAACTGTCGTCCTTTAAGCTGGCGGCGCTACCGGTCTTTGCCGCAATCGGTGGCGTCATATTCCCGGCATGCATTTACGTCTTCTTGAATCACAATCATCCCACTGCCGGGGGATGGGGAATCCCCATGGCGACCGACATCGCCTTTGCCCTCGGCATTCTCGCGCTGTCAGGCAGCCGCGCGCCCGTCGGGCTCAAAGTATTTCTCACCGCGCTTGCCATTGTGGATGACATCGCCGCCGTGTTGGTCATCGCCTTCTTTTACTCCCGGCAGATTCACTGGCACATGCTGTTGCTGTCGTTTCTGTTTCTCGCAGTCGGAGCTATCGCCAACCGCATCGGCATTACCTACGTCAGCATCTATCTAGCCATCGGCATCGCGGCCTGGTACTGTATGCTGCGCTCCGGCGTGCATGCGACCATCGCGGGCATTCTGCTCGCGTTCGTCATTCCTGCCAGCCGCTATCTGGATACAGAAGGGTTTCTGCGCGGCGCGCGGGAAGACTTAGAAAAACTGGAACAGTCCAGCATCCCCGGCGCTACGCCATCCACACATTCTGCCCGCACCGCATTTCTCAATTTGCGAATGCAGTCGCATCTGGTCGAAGCGCCCTTAGTGCGGCTCGAGCACGGGCTCGAACCCTGGGTCAACTTTTTCATCATCCCCCTGTTTGCGCTCACGAACGCCGGCGTGCGCCTCAGCGGCGTCCAAAGGCACAATCTTGCGGACCCGGCGCTACTGGGAATCTTCTTCGGCCTGCTCCTGGGAAAGCCGCTCGGAATCCTGCTTTTCAGCTGGCTGGTGGTGCACTTCAAAATAGCGCTGCTCCCCGGCGGCGTCACCTGGAAGCACATGCACGCGGTTAGCTGGCTGGGCGGCATTGGATTTACCATGTCGCTCTTTATCGCCGCGCTGGCCTTCGGTTCCGGGCACGAAGATTTGATGTCGAAGATCGGCATCCTCTCCGCCTCCACGCTCGCTGCCCTGATTGGCTCGCTGCTACTCCGCTTCTGCGGCAGCCCGGAAGAGGTTGCAGATGGGAGATAAGAATTGGAAGATGGGGTTGAGCCAGACAAGCCTCAGGTACGGCTTAGAGCTGGATTCAATCCACGGATTCTGCAATCCGGCGTCTGATCTTGCTTGCCATCCAGTTGCCCTCTTTTACTCCCGCGAGCGCCATAGCTACCATGCCGAAAAACTGCCAAAACGATCCGTAGTGGGTTTCGGTGTTCATCCAGGGCGGGAGTGTTGGGATGGCGCGGAGCCATAGCCATGCTGCGAGTGTAATCAATGCCACGAGAGGCGTGTGCGGCAGGAGGAGTGTGGCAACATACTTGGGAACTCGCGGATCTCCAAAGAAATCATCGGCGTCATTTAATGAGAACCCGAGAGCTATTGCAAAGACCAAGACGGAATAGGAAAGCGCAATTGAAACGGGCAATATCCAGGAATAGTGCCGAAATGGCAAGTACGTGACAAAAAAAACCAGACTGGCAATGAAGGCACACCAGCGCGATCGTGGGGGCCTTTCCTCTTTTTCGGAAAGATCCCGGCTGGTTGCTTGAGTTGGATAAGTCATCGAACATCGTCTCGCCCCGCCTCTCGAAAAACGTAGCATACCCGCCAAAGAATGGGGGGGGGGATAAAAGTCTAGAGGCGCATTCCCGGGGTATTCCATTCAAGTCGTACTTTGATTCGAGTGGGAGATATCCCGAAAAGACATCAATGCGTAGCCGCAAGTGAAGCAATGCGCCGCACGTTGATTCGCTTTTTGCGCCTGCGTGTTTCGGCAATATCGTAAGCGGCCTGCATGCGCATCAGCGTGTCCATCTTCACCCCAAAAGCTTTTTCAATGCGGAGCGCCATCTCGCCGGAGAGATCGGCCTTGCCATTGAGCAAACTAGACAAGGCTGGCCGCGAAACGCGCAACGCTTTCGAGGCCGCAGTGACCGTCAACCCGGCGGCCTCGACAATCTCCGTCCGAATAAAGTCTCCGGGATGAGGCGGATTCTTCATGGGCATAATTTTTCTCCTTGATGCTAAAAGCTGCCTCACAAGCCAAAGTGGCCGGTTGAGAGGTATGTAAGGCCCGGCTATCCAAGAGGGTTCCAGGTCCTTTGCAAACAGAATGCTACTTAATGCGCTAGTGATAGTCCTCGATATTTAGATCGCAAATCTCGTGCTCGTCCACGTCAATGCGAAATGTTAGCCGACGATTGGCCGTAACGTTAAGGCTCCACGTCCCCTTGCGATCTCCAGTCAGAAGGTGCGCCTTCCACGACGGAAGAGCCCGCAGTTCTTCGGGGTCCTGCATTTCGTCCAAAAAAGAAAGTATCTTGCGGAGCTTGTCCACAGCTTTGAATGGAACGCCTCTTGTGGCATCGTTCTCATAAAGCCGCCTCAATCCTTTATGGGCAAAGCTGCGAATTCTCACCTGACGCAACCGTAGCCTGTAGCGTAACACTTGTCAATGGTAAAACGGAAAAGTTGGGGTAAAGCAATGGAACCCGACCGAAATTATCACGCCACCCTCTGCTCAAACGCGCCCGCATGCGCATCGTATACCGCCAGCACCTTCCCCGCGCGCTCCGGGTCAGTCGACCAGCTCTTCGATACCGCAATCAAATACTGCTCGCCGGTCGCAGCCTCCAGAGCTTCCCCATAGTGCGGAAACGCATGGCTCAATCGTTGCAGCAGCGCCATCCGCGCCGCAAAACATTCCTTCCAACCCGGAAACCTGGTCCAGTTCGCCAACACCGTCATCCAGTGGTCATGGAGAAATTCCCGCGTCGGCATGGTGATCGTTTCCGTCCCCGCCAGTGGAGGATGACTCTGCTTCTGCCCGAACAGGTTATTCGCTTCCACTGCCAGTTTCGACCGGCCCCACCCCGACTCGAGCGCTGCTTCACAGGCTGCATACTCAGGAAAAACATGACGGGCCGCCCGCGCTGCCTGATATGCCCGCACAAGAAAAATCGATTGGATCGACATGGCACTCCTCACAAAAAAGAAAAGGCCCCATTAAGAGGCCCTGAGATAAGTATTCACGTCTCGATCGATTGAATGTGCCAATGAAAGTAAATAAAATTTACCGCCGGGTGGCCCAGGTCTCGCTGCCCCGGGGGCCCCCGGCGACAGGTCTTCGTCGCTGGGGTGGCAGAGACCTGGGATAAAGCCCCTACACCACGAAGTATTTCGCCTGCGGATGATGCACAATAATCGCGTTTGTACTCTGTTCCGGATCCATGTGGAATCCCTCCGTCAGCCGTACTCCAATATTTTCCTCCGGATGCAGCAGCGCAAAGATTTTCGTCTGATCTTCCAGATTCGGGCACGCCGCATAGCCAAACGAATACCGCGATCCGCGATATTTCTGATGGAATAAATCGCGCACCTCCGAAGAGTCCTCTCCTCCGATGCCCATCTCCGCACGGATTTCCTTGTGCATATATTCAGCAAGCGCCTCCGCGGTCTCGACGCTCAGTCCGTGCGCGTAGAGATATTTCGTGAAATCGCCTTTTTCGAACAGTTTTTGTGTCATCTGGCTGGCTCGGGAACCCACCGTCACCACCGACAACCCAATCACATCCAGCCGACCCGAATCCAACGGCAAAAAGAAGTCCGCAATCGACAATTGACGCCCTTCCCGCTGCCGTGGAAAGTTAATTCGTAACAGTTCCTGTTTCGTATTTCCCGGCTGCGCGCTTTCCGGGGAATATACGATCACGTCATTCCCTTCCGCGTTGGCGGGAAAGTATCCGTAGACCGATTTCGGCTCCAACCAGCCATCCCGTTTCGCCTCTTCGATTAACTCGCGGAGAATCGGGCGATATTTCTCTTCCACCAGCCGGGCATAATCCGTCGCCGAGGCAGTTTTCAGCTGCCATTGGTTTTTGAACAGCGCCGTTTCGTTGACATAACTGAACAGTTCATCCATGGGAAATTCCGTGCGCACACGAATTCCATAAAAGGGTGGCACGGGAGTCGCCGCGACATCCTGCACCACTGCCGAGCGTTTCGTCGAGACCGGCTCCTGCAGCGCAGCCTGCTCTTCCGGCAACAGATTCTTCCGCTCGAACGCCTTCACCGTGCGTCCATCTTCGAGGCGTTCGCCGCGCGCGGCATCGTCCTCGCCGGTCAAATCGCCGATCACGTGCAGCCCTGCGAAAGCGTCTTCGGCGTAGTACACCGGCCCGCCATACTCCCGGCGCAGATCGTCTTCGACATACTTGCGCGTGAGCGCAGCTCCGCCGCAGATTACCGGAATCTCGCTCGCCATATGCTGCAGATCCTGGATCACGTACTTCATCTCGAGCGTGCTCTTCACCAGCAGTCCGCTCAGTCCAATGGCGTCGGCCTTATGCTGCTGCGCCGCCTGGATGATCGCGTCCGACGGCTGCTTGATACCAAGGTTGACCACCTTGTAACCGTTGTTTGACAAAATAATATCGACCAGGTTCTTGCCGATATCGTGCACGTCTCCCTTCACCGTCGCCAGCACAATCGTTCCCCGCTGCGATCCTTCCAGGCGCTCCATCTTCGGCTCCAGATGCGCCACCGCAGCCTTCATCACCGATGCCGAATCGAGCACTGAAGGCAATTGCATCTTCCGCGCGCCGAACAATTCCCCTACCGTCTTCATGCCATCCAGCAGCACTGTATTGATCAGATCGAGCGGCGTGTACGTCTCCAGCGCCTGCTCCAGCAGATCCTCCAGCGACTTCTTCTCCGCGCCGGCCCCTACAGTCCGTTCTCCGCGAATGATCAACTGTTTCAGCTTGTCTTCAATCGTCAACGCTTCAACGGCTTCCACTTCCTCCTCAACGCCCGTGCCCTTTTCCAGGCCGGCGAAATACGCCATGTACACTTGCAGCGGATCTCCCTCGGAGGTATCGCGGAAGATCAGCTTGCGTGCCAATTCCACTTCCCTTCCAGGAATTTTGTAGAGCGGATAGATCTTCGAATAATTCACAATGGCCATATCCAAGCCGCGATCCACCGCCTCTTTCAGAAACACGCTGTTCAGCACCCGCCGGGAATAGGTCGACAGTCCGAATGAGATATTGCTGACGCCCAAAATGGTCTTGCACTCCGGCAGTTCCTGTTTCAGCAAACGCACTGCCTCCAGCGTTTCCATCCCTGCCGTGCGGTAGTCTTCCTGCCCGGTAGAAATCGGCAGCGTCAGCGGATCGAAGATCAAATCCTGCGGGCGCAATCCATATTTCTCCGTCGCCAGTTCATGGATGCGTTTGGCAATCGCCAACTTCTTCGCTGCCGTCAGCGCCATGCCGTCTTCGTCGATGGTCAGCGCAATCACCGCTGCGCCATAGCGCCGCGCCATCGGCAGCACCTTCGACGTTCGCTTCTCTCCGTCCTCCAGATTGATGGAATTGACCAGCGGCTTGCCGGGAATGCGCTTCAGCGCCTCCTCAATCACATCCGACTCGGTCGAATCCACCAGCACCGGCGCGGGCACGCGCGTGGCGATCTTTTCCAGAACGCCATTCATGTACGCCTTCTCGTCTTCGCCGACGATGGCGCAGCACAGATCGAGCATCTGCGAACCTTCCGTCGCCAGCTTTTTCGACAGCGCTAGAATGCCGTCATAATCGCCCGAACGCACCATCTCCCGGAAGACCGTGCTGCGAGTCGTCGTGTTCATCTCTTCGGCAACAATCACCGGCTGGCCGTCCGTCTCCAGCGGTATGGAGGAAAACGCACTCGCCGCCACGCTCTGCGGAACTACATTGGTTGCTGCCGGCGTCGTGTCCTTCACTGCTTCCACCACCGCGCGCAGATGCTCCGGCGTCGTCCCGCAACAACCGCCCACCACACGCACTCCATACTCTTCCACAAACTGTTTCTGATACCGCGCCAGTTCTTCCGGCGTCAGCGCATATACCGCATGGCCGCCCACATTTTGCGGCAAACCGGCATTTGGCAGAACGCTTACCGGGCGCGTCGCGTTCTGGCAAAGGAAGCGCACCGCATCATTCATCTCCCTGGGACCGGTCGCGCAATTCAACCCGATTAGATCCGGCCCAAAGCATTCGAGCACCGCCAATGCCGCGCCGATCTCGCTGCCCAGCAGCATCGTTCCGGTGGCTTCCAGCGTCACCTGCATCTGCACCGGCAGCCGCTTGCCCGCCGCGCGCATGGCATCTTCACACGCCGCCAGCGCAATCTTGCCTTGCAACAAATCCTGGCAAGTCTCGATCAGCAGAACATCCACGCCGCCTTCAATCAGCGCCTCAATCTGCTCGCGGTATAACGCGGCCATGTCGTCATACGAAATGTGCCCCAGCGAAGGCAGCTTGGTCGTCGGCCCAATCGATCCGGCAACAAAACGCGGCTTCTCCGGCGTCGAATATTGTGCCGCCACTTCCTTCGCCAGCCGAGCCGCAACAATATTCAGCTCGCGTGTCTTCTCTTCCAGCTGATACTCCGCCAACACAATGCGCGACGAACCAAAGGTGTCGGTCTCAATCACATCGCAGCCGACTTCAAGAAAGCTGGCGTGGATGCCGCGGATCACGTCCGGGCGACTCAGCACCAGCAGCTCGTTGCAGCCTTCCTTGTTCCAGAAATCGTCGATCGTCAAATTGTGCTTCTGGATGTTGGTGCCCATGGCGCCGTCGTAAACCAGGACGCGCTCTTTCAAAACTCCTAAAAAATCTTTCACAATACCCTCTTTTTGTATGGACTACTGTTTTTTGACGGGCTCGATCAGCACCGCTCCGCTTTCCTCATCCAGCTTCTTATTCATCGAACGAATCACTCTTCAAGACACTCCTTGCCGGAACAAAAACGCGTCGCGCTCATCGCGAAAGAAACGGGCGCAGGATGCCACTGTTATCTATCGTAGCGAATGCAGTCTTTAGATGGAGTGAGGAGTAGAAACTGTCATGGCCGGGGAGCCCGGCATCGATGCCAGCAGATCTTCCTTGCGCATCACCATGTTGGTGGCGTTCAGGGATGCGGATTCAAATCCATGCCCGTGCGTAATCGCATCCGTTGGGCAGGCCTCGACACAATAGCCGCAGAAGATGCAGCGGTTGTAGTCGATGTTGTATACCTTGGCGTAACGCTCCGAACTGGAAATGCGTTTCTCTTCGGTATTCTCGGCGGCTTCGATGTGGATACAGTTCGAAGGACACGCCGCCGCGCACAGGAAACAGGCCACGCACTTCTCCAGGCCATTCTCGTCCCGCTGCAACACATGCCGCCCGCGATATCGTGCTTCAAACTTCGCTCCGCGCATGGGCCCTGGCCCATCGGGATAATTCTCAACCTCTGTCGGCTGAAAAATCTCCCCAAAGGTTACACTCATTCCCTTGGCAACGGCGGCGATATCCTTCACAATCGACATACTTAAATTATACGGCCTCAATGGAGGCACTTATGAAAAGAAGAACTCTGTCGCTTGGCATCTCTTTCTTAATACTTCTCGCAGCTCTTGCAATCTCAATGAGAACTCAAGCCCAGTTTGGACCCGATCAAGCTCACACCATGAATCCAAAAAATCTCTTCGCGGTCACGGGAAAAGTGGACCATCCGTTTGCGATTAGCGTTTCCGTCCTTCGGAACATGCCGCAAATTCAAGTCAACGTCGTGAGAGACAATCGATCTGTCACCTATGCCGGAGTTTCTTTGAAAGACTTGCTTGCCAAAGCGGTTCTTTCCGCGGATAGCGCGAAACCCAACCAACTAGCTCTGACAGCAATCAACCTGGGCGGCAATCCAATTACGCTCTCACCGGAGTGTACCCAAGCGGTTTTCAGGGATGGAACCCAGGTCATCGTAGCGGATGCAATCAACGGCAAACCCTTGAAAGACGATAGCGGTCCTCTCATGCTCATCGTCCCCAATGAAAAGCCATCGGCTCAGATCGTTCCCAATCTTGCACGCATTCGGGTCGGCACAACTAACTAAATGCAATCTAACGTTCAACGCGTTCTGATCTACCGCCTCGGCAGCCTCGGCGACACCGTCGTCGCGCTACCCTGTCTGCACCATGTCGCCCGCGCATATCCGGACGCAGAACGCCGCCTGCTCACCAACATTCCCGTACATAGCAAGGCTCCGGCTGCTTTTGCCGTGCTCGAAGGCTCCGGCCTGGTGCATGGCTATCTGCGCTATCCCATCGCCACTCGCAATTTCGCGGAACTGATCGACCTTCATCGTCAGATCCGCGCCTTCCGCCCGCAGGTCCTCGTCTACCTCGCGCCCCGGCGAAAAACTACGGATGTCCTGCGCGACGCAACGTTCTTCCGTCTTTGCGGCATCCAGAAAATTGTCGGCCTCCCATTGACTGGCGACGCGCGCACCAATCGGCTCGATCTGGCCACCGGCAACTGCGAAGCGGAAGCAGCCCGACTGGCTCGCCAAATGCGCGGTTTGGGCAAGCTCGATTTGAACGACCGTGCAAACTGGGATTTGCGCCTCACACTCGAAGAACACAAGATAGCAATGTCTGTGCGGGGGCCTGTGCAGGGCCGCCCGCTTCTCGCTTGCTGCATCGGCACCAAGATGCAGGCGAAGGACTGGGGCGGTGAAAACTGGCGCACCGTGCTGGACGCGCTGGCGTCAGAATTGCCGCAATGGGGACTGATGTTGATCGGCGCCGCGGAAGAGTCCGCCGTCAGTCAATCGGCTTCCGCTGCCTGGGACGGCCGCTCAGTCAATCTCTGCGGCAGGCTGACACCCCGGGAGTCGGCCGCGGTGCTGGCCCACGCGCGAATTTTTCTCGGACACGACAGCGGTCCCATGCATCTGGCCTCCGCGTCCGGAACGCCCTGCGTCGTCGTTTTTCCGGCGCGCACCCGTCCTCGCATCTGGTTTCCCTGGGGAGACCAGCATGAAATCCTCTATCACCAGACCGACTGCTGGGACTGCAATCTCGAAGTGTGCCTCGAACAAAAGAAAAAATGCCTTACCTCGATCACGCCCGGAGAGGTGCTGAGCGCCGTGCACCGCGTACTGGCGCGGATCTCTGTCTCGCACGCAGTTCGTTCGTCATTCTGAATGCAGCCAAAACAATTCGCTATAAGATACAAGGGAACTCATTATGATCCGCGATCTCCATCGAGTGCTCGACCTCGTCGAATCCGGCTTTCAGCGCTATCGCGTGCTGGTGGTCGGCGACCTGATGCTCGATCAATACGTTTGGGGAGATGTCAGCCGCATCTCTCCGGAAGCTCCCGTGCCGATTCTGCGGTCCGTGCGGCGTACCCATGTCGCCGGTGGCGCGGCCAACGTCGCCATGAATCTTGCCGGCCTGGGCGTGCAGGTCGCGCTCGCTGGGTTTCTCGGAGCTGATGAGGAGGCTCAAACCTTGCGCAAGCTGCTTGCGGCCTCCGGCATCGCGACCAACGCCATCTGTGCGTGGCAGCGGCCAACTATCTCCAAAACTCGCGTCATGGCGGGCCGCCAGCAACTGATGCGGCTTGACGTCGAAGCGCCCGACGAACCTTCCGCCGCCGAAATCGATGGCCTTCTCAAATGCGTCGACGGAGAAATCTCCCACGCGGACTGTATTATCTTTTCAGACTATGCAAAAGGCGTCCTGCCGCAACTCGTATGCCAGCGTATTATTGCCCAAGCCCGCAAAC